>NPIE01000158.1_pt1 | contig 48862 bp, 39 predicted proteins | sample 8637661 | NCBI WGS metagenome assembly NPIE01 (sample SAMN07420842, study PRJNA396082) | bioreactor metagenome | isolation source: sample BA12 brine-fed electro-methanogenic bioreactor BA | place: Japan: Kochi | collected 2016-12-09 | reverse complement strand
GTTCAATTGGATGCGCTATAATCGCTACGAGAAAGGCTTGGGAGTGTATCATTGAAATACCAGAGTCCTTTTTCGATTTAATTCAAACCTCTATAAAATTCGTTGAAAACGCTGTCGTTACCCCAAGGACATAAGAGTTTAGGCTGTCGTTATCGATTTGCCCAAACGGCGTGGGATAGTTATTGGAGTTTAACTCCGGATTGACAATGAAAGAAGGTGAATTATTATGGATTACACCGCTTACCGTATAAGTCGAGTCCGCTTTCAGAACTGATATTAGGCCAAAGACAATTATCAATGTTGTTTTTAACTTCAATTTTAGCCTCCCTACGCCAGATATACGAGTTTTGTAGTAAGAGTGCTATTTGGCAATACTAGCCGTGCAAGGTAAATCCCCGAAGGTAGGTCTTTATCAAGCCGCCATATAATTTCCCTGTCATTCCCGTAAAAACGGGAATCCAGGAGTTCCGCTATCTGTCGCCCATTCACATCATACATCTCGATTCTTAATGGCGAATCAAATTCGCCCTCCAATGCAAACTTCACGGACGAATTGAACGGGTTGGGGTAGTTCCAGAACCTAAATTCGGTAGGCAAATTCTCCGCTTCGCATTGTCCCGTCTCGACGCTGTCTCCGACATCGAACATGTAAAGTCGGACATAACCGTCTCTCGGATGGCCCATTGCGTAGATTCGCGATTCCTTCATCGCCAAATGCGTTATATCCATCGTGCTGTCGGGGTTTTGGTAATAGGCCACCTCGTAAATACTGTCGAGGCGTTGGTAATTCAGCACGGATATTCCATGCTCGAAACCCGCGCAAAGAAGATTATCGTTGAGGTTTTCGATGCTAAATAACGCCTGGCCGTCCCAGTGCGACTCGAAGGTGTAGATAACGCTCGTTACTCCGCTATAAAGATAGCTCTGACCTATTTCCCAGTCGGGATAATCCGACATGTAGGAGTTAGCTGTTACAAGCCCAACACCTACAATGGTCGCCCCCCGAAGAAACGATTTTCGAAGGTGTAACTTCCACCTGCGGGCACAGGCGGGGAAAAATCGACGGATTGGCTCTGAAAAAAAGGCCATGCTGTACCGTCATCATCATCATAACGACTATAACTTGCAAAACAGTATACCCTTTGACTTTTAACGACAAGGTCATTACTTGCAAAACTATACTCGTATGTCTTCTCGATGAATATCGATTCCGGATTAGCCACGTTGATGCGTGTAAGTCCCGTAGAACCGCCATCTGTATAAAGAAAGCTGTCCTCAAGCGCCGCGAAATGGTAAGAAGCACCTGGGGTCATTAATCCACCTTTTACAATTAAAGAATCATTTCTAAATACGGACATTCATGCCCCCCCCACACAATGTAGTAGAGAGAATCAGATATTGTTACACCTGACGCATTAACTGATCCATATCTAAAATTCGCAATTGTATCTACTTCGCTTGTTTCGTAGGCGTCCAGAAAGAGTATCCTTTGACTCCCCGGTAACCACACCATGAAGGAATCCCCCATGGCGAGGTCCCAGTAACTTGTTCCACAATAATTATATCCGGCAGGCCAGGTGTGTGATATGCCATAATGGAAAAAATCATGGCTCGTCGGAGCGTCCAGCCAGTCAATCATCCGGCAACGCAGGGAGTCATTGCCAAGCGCAAGCCCCGCGAGAAGGAAGAGGGCAAGTAAACAGATAGCTTTCGTTTTCATTTCGGTTCCTTTCGTTTAGAAGGCTTTTCAAAGCCCTCCATTAATTATTCTTAATTTAAAGATAAAAACCCTTGAGATTCAAGTCAAGCAATTTGTAACTCCGTCATATTTTTTTGCCTCAAAAGCAAAAAAAGCCCAAAGCTCGAATTCGAGGAAAATCGAGAAATTCCGCCATTCAGAAAGAAAATGCTCTTCAAATGCCTATAAAATGTGCCTTTTTATCAGAAGACAACTTATCTCATTGGACTTAATTTGAACTCCTGGTCAAATTAAAGAGAAATAATCCTTGACTTTCCCAAGCAATAACCTATTTTATTAAGAAGTTTGACAACAGAATAATCTGGGATTCCAAGAGCTATCTGTGCCAATTTTGTGGCATCGAATGAATTCAATAGCGTTCAAACACGCATGAAATAGGCATCAATAGTTTGATAAAAAACAAGGTTTGCGAAAGTGTAAACCATTATAAATCATTGGCTTATGAGATATTTTTGCAAGGAATCCCTGCCTCTCCGTTAAGCTATCCCACGGCTCGATTTTTGAAGAATCGAGCCGTTTTTTTCTTCCGCAACTTGTGGCAGATAAAATATATTACTCCCATAAATTATCATAATAAAGACAAATCAAAAATCAACAAAAAAGAAGCACGCTTATAAGTTATAATAGATTGCTATATTAATAAACATTAATCAAACATGACTATTTCTCCAAACTCAATTTTTCTTCCCATCCTCTCCAGTCCTGAATATGCTAATCCTCTATCGAATACTGCCTAATCACAGCTAACCTAACAGTCCGAGAACCACAACAAAGTTATTCATAACTTAGCCCTGTCTTTATTCAAAGTTAACAAACCTTCATATACTTGCGCCACTATGGAGGTTGTATATGAATAAGGCTGTATCTGTAATATTGGTTTTCGCTTTGGCCATCACGGCAATAGCTCAGTTCGGAAGTATCGCCGGAATCGTAGTCGATTCTGAAACCGGCGAACCTCTGGCGGGCGTTAATATAAAGGTAATGGACAAACCCCTCGGTGCCGCCACGAATCTCGACGGCGCATACCTTATCGAAAGACTCGCTCCGGGAACTTATTCTTTGGTAGTGAGAATGCTCGGATATTCTCAATATCAGGTCATCGAGATCGAAGTCAAAGACGACGAGGTTACTAAACTCAATATATCCCTGGCTCCGGAGGCCATCCGCGGGGATGAAGTTATCGTTACCGCAAGCAGAGTAAACACATCTACAGCCGGTCTTTTGTCGAATCAGAAACGCGCTCAGGCGGTTAGTTCCGGAATATCTTCCGAGCAGATTTCCAAAGCCCCCGATGCCAGCGCTTCGGACGCTCTCAAGCGAGTTACCGGTCTCACCGTTGCCGACAATAAATTCGTGGTTGTCCGAGGCCTTTCGGAGCGCTACAGTCAGGCTCAGCTTAACAACGCATCCATCCCAAGTCCCGAACCGGATAAGAGGGTAGTTCCCTTCGACATCTTCCCATCCGATATTCTCGATAACGCTGTTGTTCGCAAAGCATTCGTGCCGAATCTTCCCGCCGATTTTGCTGGTGGGTGTATTCAGCTTACGACGAAAGAATTCCCTCAGGAATTCGACGGCAAATTCAGCGTTTCCTTAGGCGGAAACGAAACCTCGGTTTTTCAGGATTTCCAGACCTATTCCGGTGGGTCGATAGATTTTCTCGGTTTCGACGATGGCACTCGAGCGATGCCGGAAATTATCGCCCAGACTCCTACGAATAAGAAAATTCACGAAGGCGGAATGTTCGGCGGAGGCTACACTGCCGAGGAAATCGAAGAATTCGGCGAATCCTTCGCGAATGTCTGGTCTCCTTATAATATTACTGCGCCAGTAAATCAGAGTTACAGCCTGTCGATGGGGAACCAGGTGCCATTATTTGGCAATCCCCTCGGTTTTATTGCCTCGCTGACATATAAAAACAGCTATTCGACCCGTGAAGAAGAGCGCTATTACTACATTATGGGCGCTCAGGGATTAGAAGCCCGTCATAACTATGACGAATTCCGAACATCTACCAACGAAATTGTCTGGGGAGGTATTCTCAATGGAAGCTACAGAATCACCCCGCAGGATAAAGTGAGTCTCAAATTCACCCTTACCCACAATAATGACGACGAAGTTCGTGTTTACGGGATTTATCCCAACCGCGACCACAATCTCGACGAGATTTGCACCCGACTGATGTGGGTGCAAAGATCCCTATACTCCGCAGATTTGTCAGGAGAACACCTAACTTCCTTTAAAGACATCGAGATAGATTGGCGTTTGAATTATGCCTTAGCAAAAAGGCATGAACCTGATACCCGTGAGATTCTTTACGAGGCCTATCCCGGTTCCGGAAATTATAGACTTGCCGACGAAAGCAACAGCGGAAGCCGATTTTTCAGTGATTTGTCCGATAATAACGTAGAAGCTACCCTCGATTTCGATATACCCTTCCGCCCATGGAATTATCTACCCTCGAAAATTCAGTTCGGAACGGCATTCAACTATAAGGACAGAAACATCGAATCCCGAAGGTTCCGTTTCAAACCCGCCGATTTCAACGATGTGGATATAACGCAGGACCCCGAAGACATTTTCACGCCGGAAAATATTCGCAGAGATGGATTCTACCTCGATGAAGACACTCGAGCCACCGATAACTATCAGGCAAATCAAATCCTTGTGGCCGGATACGCCATGGCCGATTTGCTTATATCAAAAAAGGTTCGTGCTGTTGTCGGCGCACGAGTGGAATACTCTGATCAGGAAGTCCGAACCTTCGACCTATTCAATCCTGAAGCTCCCGATGTGGTGGGAGAGATTCAGGAGGTTGACCTCGCCCCGGCTATCGCCCTTACATATAAGATGAGCGAAGATATGAATATCCGCCTCAGTGGCTCGCAGACATTATCCAGACCGAGTTTTCGTGAATTGTCGAGCCTCGAGTTCACGGACATCGGCGGCCATGCAGTCGTGGGAAATCCCGAACTCGAAAGGGCATTGATAAAAAATGCGGACATGGGATGGGAGTGGTATCCCAATCTCGGCGAGAATTTCGGCGTTTCTCTGCTATACAAGCACTTCACAAACCCCATCGAACAGACCCTTATAAACGCCACCGAACTGACATCCTCCTGGCAGAATGCGAAGAGCGCATACACGATTGGAGTCGAGTTCGAAGCCAGAAAGAATCTGGGCTTCATCAGCGGATATCTGACGCCCCTCTCGGTTGCTGGAAATCTCACTTTGATAGAATCCCATGTCGAGCTTCAGGAAACCGGAATGGAAACGAACAAGGACAGGCCTCTTCAGGGACAGTCCCCATATGTTGCGAACATGATGATCAGTTATGAAAATATCGAAAGCGGCACCGATGCAAGCCTTAGCTGGAATGTTTTCGGCGAGAGAATCAGCGAGGTTGGTATCGCCGGAACTCCGGATATATATGAGGAGCCGGTCAATCGGCTCGATATGGTAATATCCCAGCGACTTACGAGGACGATAAAAATCAAGCTGTCATGTAAAAACCTCCTCGATCCGGAGATTCAGTTCACTCAGGGAGACAAAATCCAGCGAAGTTATAAGTCCGGAAGGTCCTATTCACTGGGCGCAAGTTATGAGTTCTAATCTATGAAAATAGAAAACAATCAAACCATCGAAAAGGGAGGATGGATGAAATTCTTAAAGACGTCATTGTTCCTGGCTATTCTCGGCTTGTTCGCGGTTATCGCGTTCACCGGTTGTAGCGACGACAACGGCACAGACCCGACACCTGATACCGATACTTCGGTTATCGTTATCTCTGGTGTTATCACCGAGGACACAACTTTCTACGGAGACAAAGAATACTTGCTCCGCGGAGGGGTCTTCATCGGCGACGGCCACGACGAAACGGTTCTGACCATCGAACCGGGATGCAAAATCTACGGGGAATCCTCGACCAACGGAATGCTCGTTATCGCCCGCAGATCAAGGATTATGGCCAACGGCACAGCGGCCAACCCAATCGTTATGACCAGCGACAAAGCGCCCGGAAGCCGCGGACGTTCAGACTGGGGCGGTCTTATCATTAATGGATTAGCACCCCTCAACACCGCCGATTCGGCATGGGGCGAAGGTTCCACCGGCTACTATGGAGGAACGGATCCCCACGACAACTCGGGCGTTCTCCGCTATGTCCGCGTCGAGTTCGCCGGACGCGAAATCAGCCCGGACAACGAGCTGAACGGCATCGCCTTCCAGGGTGTCGGCGACGCGACAACCGTCGAATATATTCAGGTTCATATGAATAAAGACGACGGGGTCGAGATGTTCGGCGGAACTTGTAATCTCAAGTATGTCCTTCTCACCGGAATCGGCGACGACAGTTTCGATTACACCGACGGCTGGCAGGGCAAAGCCCAGTTCATAGTTGCCCAGCAGTATGGCGACGACGCCGACCAGGGATTCGAGATGGACAATAGCGGCGAAGACAACACCGCCACACCTTATTCAAATCCTCAGATCTACAACTTCACCCTCATCGGTGCTCCGGACGGCCCCGAAAGCGACGACGGTGTTCTTCTTCGTGAAGGCACCAAAGGCCATCTTTACAACGGTATTATTATGGGATTCCACGAATACGGCCTGGATATCGACCACAGCGCGACTTTCGACAATGTGACAGCCGGCGAACTGGTTCTGGACAACTGCATCTTCTTCGGCAACGTCCTCGGCAATTTCTCAACCGACGACGACGGTTTCGACGAAGAGAACTTCGCTCTGGTTACCATGTCGAATAACATCGTAGCTACATCGAGCCCGGTTATAAGCCCGTATAATCTTTCTTCTCCGAACTTCAAGCCGCAGAATTCCGCTCTGACGCACACCGTGCAAACCCCGCCCAACGATGGCTTCTTCGATACAACCGTCGATTTCATCGGCGGCGTGGATCCGGACAATGACTGGACACAGGGTTGGACTATATTCGATGTGAATTAAAAACTCATTTCAGAGTCTCTCCTCTGCCCCTCGAGAAATCGGGGGGTTTTTTTATTCGAAATTTCGCCTTGTGTTTTTCGATATATTCATTATCCTTTGACACTTGTTAAAATTAGGTTAACGGTGGATGAAGGATGATTGTTGATTTATTAAGAATCGTAGGTTCCCTCGGCGTTTTCTTATACGGCATGAGGGTTATGAGCGACGGTATTCAAAAGGCCGCGGGGGGCCGATTGAAATCGATTCTCAATTATATGACTCGAAATCCGGTAACCGGTGTGCTCACCGGGTTGCTAATCACGTCCCTCATACAATCCTCGTCGGCGACCACGGTTATGGTTGTCAGCTTTGTGAATTCGGGGCTTCTCACTCTGATTCAGGCAATAAGCGTGGTGATGGGCGCGAATATTGGAACAACCGTTACCACATGGATAGTCTCATTTTTGGGTTTCAAGTTTGATATCACTTCGATAGCTTTGCCGGTTGTGGGGCTGGGTTTGCCCCTAATTTTCTCAAAACGCCGCAAATACAGGGATGTCGGGGAGATTCTCATAGGGTTCGGCCTTCTCTTTATAGGGTTGATGTTCTTAAAAAATAGCGTTCCGGACATCAAAGACCATCCGGAAACCCTCGAGTTTCTAAAACGATACACCGACCTCGGGTTCTTATCATACGCAATTTTCGTTATCGTCGGCTCAGTTTTGACCGTTGTCGTGCAGTCGTCCAGCGCGGCTATGGCTATAACCGTAACCATGGTTTATCTCGGTTGGATTGACTACTACACCGCCGCCGCTATTGTTTTGGGAGAAAATATAGGGACGACGGTTACAGCCTATCTTGCATCCCTCGGCACAAATGTTAACGCCAGGCGTGCGGCCCGGGCACATTTTCTTTTCAACCTGTTTGGCGTCTTCTGGATAAGTTTTATCTTCCGCCATTTCGCGGATTTCATTCTACAAATTGCCCCATGGGATTCAGCCCTTAAAGCGAATTTCCCGCTGAATCTCGCTCTGTTTCATACCCTATTCAACATCGCAAATACCCTCATTTTCCTCCCCTTTACAAAAAAATTCGCGAAATTAGTGGAATATTTAGTAAAGCCGAAACAACGCGACATCGATGTCGAATACACCCTCAAATATATATCCACAGGTCTTCAGGACACAGCGGATTTCAATCTTCTCGAAGCTCGCAGAGAAATCGACCGAATGGCGCAGATAACCCTCGAAATGTTCACTATTTTCATGGATGTCTATAACCATCCAACCGCTAAAATGGGGGATCAGGTGCTCAAAGTCCGCAAGTATGAGGACCTTACGGACCGAATGCAGTTGGAGATTTCCAAATACCTCGTGGATTGTTCCCAGGACGAACTTAGCGAAGCAAATATGCGCAATATCAGCGCTTTAGTTCGTATCGTAAACGAGCTGGAAAACATTGCTGACAGCTTCTTCAAGCTCATTCTCGTTGTAGAAAGGCGATACGACGAAAGGCTAAGTTTCCACAAAGATGCCGACAATGAGGTCAATGAATACTCCAAGCTGATTCTGGAGTATGTAGATTTCTATCGAACCCATCTCGATGGCAGTCTTACGCAGGAAGAGCTGGAATATGCCTACGATCTCGAGTGCAGAATCGACCGAAATCGCGATGAACTTCGCACCCTCACCGAAAAGCGAATGAAAGATGGTTCCGATCCCCATGCCGAGCTTCTATATCTGGATTTGCTGAAGAATTTCGAACACATCGGCGATGCTTCGCTTAACATAGCGCAGGCTCTCGGCAAAATAGAAGAATAATCCTGTCTAATTTGCAGTAGATGATTTCCCGAACATCGACGGCCTGTAGATAACGAAAAATGCCAGCGCCGCTACTGCTATGCCCGACGGAATATCCACAAACCAGTGTTGTTTGATGAGCACCGTCGATGCCGCGATGCTAAGGGCGGCAATCAGACCAAGAAAACCCAAAGTCCTATGGTTTCGCAAAGCTACGAAGGCCGCCGTGAAACTGTATGCCACATGCTGACTCGGGAAACAGTTATAGGGATGATCCCGCTCGTAAATCCCCCTAACGAGGCGAATCGCGAGGGTGTCGCCTATGACTGCGGGTCGTATCATGCGGGTAGGCCACAAAAAGAAGAAAGCCGATGTGATTAGACCGGTAAGGGCAAAGGTCAGAATTCCCTTTCTCAGCTCAGTCCTGTCTTTGACTAAGAAAATTGGGAACAGAAGAAGCAGATAATAATAATAGTATGGCCAGACCCATCGTGGATTGAAAGGGATTCGTCCGTCGATTTTGGTCATTAAAATTGCGCCGGCTTTTCCCGCGTTGTAATCGTTTATCGCGACATAAATCGTGCTGGAAATCAGAAAAAAGAGAATAACGACAAGTGTCTTTCGTGCCCAGAGGGGAAATTGTGATTGTTTCGTAGTGGCCATAGCCGATAATGATATTCAAAATTTCCAAATCTACAATATTTTTCTTAATAGGTCCTTAACAAAAATAGGTTGTCTTTTGGGCTTTTTTTGGGTATATTTAATTAAGCAACAGTGTATTCATTTCACAATTCTCAAAAGAAGATTGCATGAGTCCCCTATTCTTTTCGATGATAGCCATTATTGGCGTGGTCTATTTCGCCGGATGGCTGATTAATATCGGCCTCTGGAACTCCCGGAAGAATGTGCCCTCCAAAGCCGTTCTATGGCTTCCGGTTTATGCGGGGTGTCTGTTCATCGCCGTCGATATTTACGCGTTCACGATTTTTCCAAATGGAACTCCAGTTATCGGATTGGCTATTCTCGCGGCATTGGTTCATACTTTTCTATTCTTCGGCGCGATTCTTCAGGCGCGCAAACTGGAAACCCACCGTTGTCCTGCATGCGGACGGTGGATGGAGGTAATAACGACAACATCGGACGGCGGTGTGGATGAAGCATATACAGTAACTACCAGTTACGACTGCCAGTTTTGCGGCTATTCCAAAACTGATGAGAAGAAAAGCATCGAAGGAATGGGGCATGTGGCGCCGAACAAGTTCATCATCGGCAAACGGGAAAAGGACGGCGATTTGGACGAAAGCGGCAATGCCGACCAAATCAGCGCGGAAGATATCGAAAAAGTAACGGATTAGCGAAGTTTGAGGATGCCGTATAACGCCTGTCCCAAGGCCACACCGGAATCTCCGGGGGGAACTGCGCTGTTCCAATAGGGATTTTTGCCCGCTTCCCTCAGCCCCCGAACTACCGATTTCAAAAACAGCGGATTCTGAAAAACTCCGCCGGTGAGGAGGACGGAGGATGTCCCCGTTTTATCGGCGAACTCGGCAGACATCTCGACAACAGCCTTAGCGAGGCCATTGTGGAAGCGCGAGGAGATTTTGCCCGAGGAGATTCCCTCTGCTTTGTCTTCGATTATACTGCGGATCGCGGAAGAGGGATCGAGTATGCCGTCGATTGTATCAAGGGCATACGCGCCTTTTTCGTTCAAATCTGCTATGGCGGTGAGTTTCTGAGGACATTCGCCCTCGAAGCTATTGTCGCAACAGATGCCGAGGATGCAGGCCACCGCGTCGAAAAGCCTTCCCGCGCTGGATGTAAGCGGAGGGCGGTTTTGCGAAATGATATCGATTATTCTTCCGGCCTTCTCGCCGAGAGACTCGATAATCTCGGGTATGTAATCTTCAAAACCCTCGCCATACGCCGTGTATGCCCATGTCAAAGCCATTCGACGGGCGTCTTTCGCGGCGATATCTCCGCCGGGCTGAGACACAGTTCGAATATGTCCCGCGCGTTCGAACTCCGCGCCATCGAGGATAAGAAATTCCCCGCCCCAGATTGTGCCGTCTTCACCGTAGCCGTGCCCGTCGAAAGCAACCGCGATATGTTTTCCCGGTTCGAGGAGGTTTTCGGCAACCACAGAGAGGGCATGGGCGAAATGGTGTTGTATTCTGTATAGGGGGATGGAGTTTTCTTCGGCGAACTTCTCGGCGAGAATCGTGCTCTGGTAATCCGGATGTAGATCGCAGATAACCCCTGCGGGAGCTATCTTCAGCCAGTCGAGATAGCGCGCGAGGACTTCATCGAAGAGGGCGACGGATTTTTCGCCGGTTAAATCGCCGAGATAGGGGGAGAGATAGGCCTCGTTCCCGCGTGTAAGGGCGAAGGTTCCTTTCAAATCCGCACCCACGGCGAGAATAGGTTTTCCCGACAGGGGCAGTTTTACCGCTCGGGGCACAAACCCCCGGCTTCGGCGGGTCAGAACGAGGTTGTCCTCGAACACGAACCCCACTGAGTCGTCACTCCGCCCGACAATATCACGGTTGTGGACGAGGTAGCCGTCTGCGATTCCCGACAGATCGCTGATAACCTCGCTATTGTCGCAGGCGATAGGTTCGTCGCGCTTATTGCCGCTGGTAGCTATCAGAATTTTCAGGCCGGAAATCATCATTATGATGTGATGAATGGGAGCGTAGGGCAGGAAGATGCCCATTTTGTTCATACCGGGGGCGATTTTCTCCGGCAGGATAATATCTGGTTGAGCTAATTTTCGTAAAAGCAATATCGGAGCCGGTGGAGAGGCGAGATGTTCTGCTTCGGATGGGTTGATTTCGCATAACTTCCGAGCTGTTTCGATATCTGAGATCATGAGGGCGAAAGGCTTATTCGGTCTGGATTTGCGGAGTCGCAGTTTTTCTATGGTTTCTGAGTTTTGGGCGTCCGCCATGAGATGGAAACCGCCTATGCCTTTGACCGCGAGGATTTCACCGCGGCGTAGCATTTCGCAAGCCTCGATAATCGGGTCGGGACTGTCGATGTAATCGCCTTTTGAATCGAGTATTTCGTAATGGGGCCCGCAAACCTCGCAGGCGTTGGGTTGGGCGTGAAAACGGCGGTCGGCGATATCGGTGTATTCATCGAGGCAATCATCGCACATTTCGAAGGGAGACATGCTCGTAGAAGGCCTGTCGTAGGGCAGATCGCGGATTATACTATATCGCGGACCACAGTGGGTGCAGTTGATAAATGGGTAATAATACCGTCTGTCCCGGGAATCGCAAAGTTCCCGCAGGCAGTCATCGCAAGTGGCAAGGTCCGGCGAAATTGCGGTAACCTCGCCCTCGCGATGTTCACTGGGAATAATCTCGAAAGTTTCGGCGCCGGTATCATCGGCATCGACTGCCTTGATTTCGTTTATCAGGGCGGGTTTAGGCGCACGGCCCTCGATACTCGATATAAATGATTCGACCGCGCCGTCATCGCCCTCGGCGAAAACCAGAACTCCCTCGGTGTCATTCAGAACCCATCCGCGAAGACCGAACTCGGACGCGAGCCTATGAATGAAAGGCCTAAAACCGACCCCCTGAACAATTCCCGTTATTCTAATTTCTTTGGCCATAATCATTTAATATTACGTCTATATTCGCGAAAATCAAATTGATAAAATGGCACGGAATAAGCATATTGGTATTGTCGTATTCTTTAACAATAATCTCAGGAGTGAAAAATGGAAAAATTATGGCGCGAACTCGATGTCGTCGAGAAAATCGAGAATGGAGAACTTAAAGCATTGGTGAAGAAGACATTCGAAGAAGCCGCAACTCGCGGCGGATGGTCGGAAAACGACCTTTTCGAGATTCCTTTTACCTTGCTTATTGAGAACAATCCTGTCAGCCTCATCGAACATACCAAGCAGGTAACCGAGATGGCTCTGGAAAACGCAGAACGTATGAATAAGGCATATGCCGACTACAAATTCGACCGGGATGTCCTTATCGCCGGCGGGATACTTCACGATGTCGGCAAATTGCTCGAATACGAAGTTGCGGAGGGTAAATACGTCAAATCGAATGTGGGCAAGCATCTGCGTCATCCTTTCAGCGGGTGTGCTCTGGCTTTCGAGATGGGATTGCCGCCAGCGGTTTGCCATTGTATAGCAGTCCACGCCCACGAGGGCGATTCCGGCTGGCGCAGTGTGGAGGCAATCGCTATTAACAAGGCCGATTTCACCAATTTCCACTCACTCAAAGAGATATTTAAAACTTAACAATTACCCCGCGCTTGGGCGCCGTGTCCCTTCGGGACTGCGGACATCCGGATTGGAGTTTTTTCTAAACAGGCAAGATTTTTCCTCCGGATGTCCGCACTTCGCCAGAGCCGTTTTAAAGAAAAAAACGGCTCTGACGAAGCCGGCGCCCTCCATTTCGCCTTGCAGAACACTCGTTTATTCGTATCTTATTATTGGGAGCGATACAACAAGGAGAAATAATGCACAGGACGATACATATACCGGCCTGCTGTCCTCACAAGGACTGCGGGAAATCTTTGATAACCGACAAAGTGAAAGTCGGAAGGCGGCCTTCGGTGCATCTTATAGCTGAAAAAGACGGTGTTCGCGGAGATATTTATCTATCCTCATGGTATGACGATTTCCGTGCGGTGGAACCCGAGGAGCTCAATATACGTCCCGGTGATGTGGTCAAGTTTTTCTGCCCGTACTGCGGCAAAGAGCTACCTGTGGCGGATAAATGCGCCTGCAAGGCTGACATGGTTTGGCTTGCTATCGAGGGGGACGGCAGAGTGCGGATGTGTTGCAGGAAGTCCTGCCATTATCATTCGATGGAATTCGTTGACTCCACCGAACTGTTAGCTTTTATGGAGCGAATGAAGCGGGAGAAGAAGGCGAAAAAGGAATCCTAATCAACCCACTGGGGGAAATAGGGTTTCGTCGAGGCCTGTGCCGAATTGAGTTTGTGAGTCGCTCCAGTCGTGGGGTTTCCTATCCATAGCTCGTATTCGTTGAGCATGTTCCGAACACACATCGCAATTTCGGAGCCGTCCGGCGACCAATCCAAACCGGCGATTTCCCGTCCTTCGGTAATCACATTCACCGGTGTTCCAGACGGAATGTCAAGTGTCCACAAACGGCCAACGGTTGTAGCATAACCGTAAGCTATCTTATCCCCCGATGGATCGAAACGGGGGCAGACCGCGAGATAAGTTACATCGAGAGTGTCCGTAGGCATGCTGGATTCGCCGTTCAGGTCGAAAAGGACCATTCGCGGGCTTGTTCCGAGACGACATGCCGTTACGAATTTATCTCCGTCGGGGCTAATGTCCAAACCCTCCATCTTGACACCCTCCCGAGAATAATAGAGATGCTCCGAATTGACATACTGCTGAAATGGCGTGGTCGAATTTAGTGCATGAATGTCCTGATAAACCGTCAGAAAAAAACCGCCCTCCGGATTCGCGCGAATATCGTAGATTGGTTCGATAGTGTCCGGGGTTATCATGTATGCATCTCCGCCGTCGAAAGGTTTGAACCAGAGATAGCTGTAGTCGAAAGGGGCGAGGGTGTGATAAACGATGCCGTCGTCCATCCAAAGCATAGGCCCTTTTACCTCGAATTCGGAGTTGTCGGTGCCGGGGATGGTCATATCCGAAGTGTCCGCGGGATCGATGAGTCTAAGCTGAGTGCCGTCGGAGTAGAGAATCCAGTCCTCGGCGATATGAACTTCGCAGGGCGCGCTGGTGAATTCGACTGCGGAGGCGGTTATCTGAGCCGTCCCCGTCGATATTGGAGTTATTATCCCCCCGCTTACCGTCGCGACCGAGGGGTTGCTCGAATGCCACTCGATATCGGCGCTTCCGCCTTGTGTCGTAGCCGAAACATTGCCGGTCTGGGACATAGTCAACGCAAGCCAGTTCGTGGAAAGACTAACACCGGTTACATCGCCGCCATCGTCGCTACATCCAACCATAAAAAGTGGAATAACCGCCGCCAAAATTATCGCTAAACATAATCTCATTCTTATCTCCCTATCTTTTATCTAAATTCTCGGGCCTTTTTCCGGTATGATATGCAGGACGTCCCGAGGGTCTTCTATTCTCGTCCACGCATTGCAATTCTCGATAAATTCGGAGTTTGGCCCCCATGTAACTGCGACGAAACGAACATCGGCATTCTGAGCGCATCCTGCGTCGGCAGCGGAATCGCCTATGAAAATCGCCTCGTCAGGAGAGACTCTCAGTCGCTTGAGAGCTTCCAAAACAGGCGCGCCGTCCGGTTTGTGAAGTTCGGTGGATTCGAAACCGATTATTTCGTCGAAATAATCTTCCAGGTCGAAAAGTTTCAGCCCTTTGCGGGATAGCCACTCGGTTTTGCTCGTTACCACCGCCTGCTTGAATCCTCGGCGCTGAACATTGGCCAGAGCATCGATTATTCCCGGAAAAGGGCGAATCGACCTGTCGTGATTTTTGTGATTATATTCACGGTAGCTCTCGATTAAAATCTCAGCTTTTTCGGGGGAATATCCGCTCATGACGTCCGCAAGGGTTCTTCCGAAATTCGCAATAGCCTCCGTTTCGGATATTTCCCTTTTCAATATCTTGCTGAAAGCATATCGATACGATTCTAATATCAACTCGGTTGTGTCCAGAATAGTTCCGTCCAGGTCCCATAAAACAGCTTTAGTCATCGTCAACCTCGGTAATTTCGATAATTCCCCTTTCGGGAGATACAATTCCGCCCTCGGTGATAACTCCCGTTACCAGCGAATGGGGGGTTTTCTCGAAAAGGGGCGCGCCGGCGGTTATATATTCGCTATCGGGCGGATTTAGTTCGGAGGGGCTTATTGTGCGGAGACGCCGCGGCAAATTCTCCTGATGAACGAACTTGACCCGCCTCGCGCAAACATAAAAGGGAACGCCGTAATGCCTCGAAGCAATAGCCAGCATCGTAGTCCCGAGTTTGTTGATGAAGAATTCCCGGGTTATGGCGTCGGCACCGGCAAGAACAAGATCCGCACGGCTGGCGGCGATTGCCATCGCGGCGTCGGGGATAAGAGTTACGTCGATTTCATGGTCGGCGAGTTTTTTTGCGGTTATCAGACCTTCCTTAGCCGGATTGCCCACTGGAACAATCACATGGAAATCCAATCCCGATATTTTCGCCCGGAAAAAAGCCTGAAGCACAGTGCTACTCTGGCTGATTGTAGCGACAGTGGAGTTTTCCCGTATCAGGCTCGATGCGAGCTGGGCCACGGAAGAAGTCTCCCTTTCCCTTTTATCCTGAAGTTCTGTAATAAGTTCGTTAAGTTTTTCGCGAAGGGTATCCTCGGGAAGCTTTTCGGCGGCGTTGGCGATTTTTCGCAGAGCCATCATCTCAGGAAGACTTTCCCGAATAGCCGAAATTGCAATATCCAGCTGATGTTTCATCTCTGCGGCGGTTTCCGTTTCAAGGATTGCTGAGAAGACATCGAGGGCGATGGGAACCAATTGTTCAGCCCCGCTGGTTTCGTCGTCGGTGAGTTTTGCCAAAAGCAGATTAAATTTTTCCATACGCTCCCCTATTCTTCTTCCGATCTCGCCACGACGACATAGATGCTGTTGCCCCGCTCGACCAGAGTTCCCGGGTCGGTGCCCTGACGGTAAACCGTCTTTTCCGGCACCGATGGAATTTTCCGATACTGGACGATTAATATCAGTCCCTCGCTCTGGGCTAAAGCCTTTGCGTCATCCAATGTTTGCCCCATGAAATTAGGAACTTCGACGAGTCCCTTTTCGGCGCCCATCGATACAATAATATCCACCGACGAGCCGAGGATAAGCTCTTCGCCTATCTCCGGCGATGTCCCAATGGTCATCTCCCTATCCACGGAATCTGAGTGTTCGAAAACCGTGTCCCGCACCTGCAGGCCTGCTTTTTCAATATCCAGCATCGCCGACCTGTAATGCTGTCCGGCGACATCGGGAACAACCGCCAGAGCCTCGCTCAATGAAACGACCACGGATATCCGTCTCCCCTTTTTGGCTGGAGAACCCGGTGTCGGTCGCTGGGATATAATATATCCCTCAGGCACCGAGTCGTTGTGTTCTTCACGCATTACTTGAAAATCAAAACCGCCCTTTTTCGCTATCTGTTCGGCGTCTCCCGCCGGAATGCCTGTGATATCGGGTATGGACAGAGTTCCGCCGCCGCGGGTGAAAGCGGGCATCAGAAGCCTATCGAAAATCACGAAACCGCCGAAAACACCGAAAAGGAGAATCAGCACATAGATAACGTAATATAAAAGCTTGCGGTCGCCCTTAGCCATTCGTTCCGTCCTTGTAATATCGCGCGTCGGCTATCATCGAGATATCCAAAGCCTTCACCGAATGGGTCAGACTTCCGCTGGATATGAACTCTATTCCGGTTTCAGCATAATCTCGGCAAGTATCGAGGGTAATTCCACCGGATGCCTCGAAGGGGATATGAGTTCCCAGTTCGTCGCGAAGCTCGACCGCCTCCCGAATTCGTGAAATGTCGAAATTGTCCAGCATTATCCTGTCGAGGGGATATTCCATCGCTATTCGAAGCTCGTCGAGATTTTTTACCTCGATTTCCACCGGAACATCCGGCAGGCCCTTTTCGTAAACTTTCTCCAGCGCTTTTCGAATTCCTCCTGCGGCCTCGATGTGATTTTCTTTGATGAGAATCATATCCCATAGCCCGATACGATGGTTTTCGCCGCCGCCTGTTTTCACGGCGTATTTTTCTGCAAGCCTCATACCAGGGGTCGTTTTACGGGTATCCAATACTCGGCAGTCGGTGCCTTCAAGACGGACAGCGAAACGGTTAGTCTCCGTCGCGACACCGCTTAGATGGCACATGAAATTCAGAATCACTCTTTCACCGGCGAGCACGGCCCGCGCGGGCCCGTCGATTTTGGCTACGACATCCCCCGGCGATACGCTGTCGCCGTCGACAAAGACAAGCTCAACTTCGACATCTTCCAGCAGAGCGGAGTAAACGTCCTCGATAATTCGCAGGCCGCAGATAATTCCGCGCTCCTTAACGATGAACCTCGCCCGCAGGAACTCTTCGCCGGGTATCAGCGTTTCGGAAGTTACGTCCCCCGCGCCGATATCTTCAGCGAGGGCGATCAAAATCATCTTGCGTATGTCGGAAACGGGATAGTCCATTATAACAAATATTAACCAAAGCATAATCATAGTCAAGAACTATCGTCGATGAATGGCCTGCAATATGCTTTATTATCCTCGGAAACTCAATTGCCCCGATATGGGTTGACATCGGCAACCGACCTTCCTATAATGGGAAAATTAATTCGCCGGTGGTTATGACATAAACCATTAACCGAGACGAGAAATGCCAGCCAAGAAAAAGAAACTATTCGTAATCGACACAAACGTTCTGCTCTACGATCATAAGGCGATTTATAACTTTCAAGAACACGATGTTATCCTGCCGATAGTCGTCCTTGAGGAACTCGACCAATTCAAAAAGGGAAGCGACCTCATTAATTTCGAGGCTCGCGAGTTTATCCGCGAACTGGACAAATTGGCGGGCGACAGCCTGTTCACAAAAGGGATATCCCTTGGGAAGAAACGCGGACGGCTCTTCGTAGAGATTTCCGTGCCCAAAGAAGCCCTCGAAAACTGCGCTTTGAGCCATACCAAAACCGACCACGTTATCCTCGCGATGACCGATAACCTCCGTAAGACCAAAACTAATCGCGAAGTTATCCTTATATCAAAGGACATCAACCTGCGGATGAAAGCCAAAAGCCTCGGTACTCCAGCCGAAGACTACGAGACGGGCAAAATCCGCAACATAGAGGAACTTTACACAGGCCGCGATATTTATACATCCGTCGATGTCGATACAATCTCGCGGTTCTATTCGGAACCATACGGTGTAGAGCCTTCCGCGATAAAGCTGAAATCCGAGCCTATGCCGAATCAGTATTACATTTTAAAAAACGGCAGTTCCAGCGTCCTCGCCCGTTACAACCCCCAGGCGAAAATGCTCGAGAAGATAGATAAACCGACCGCTTACGGAATAACCCCCCGCAATGCCGAGCAAACCTTTGCCCTGGATGCTCTCCTGCGCGACGAAATTCAGCTCGTTACCCTCACCGGAAAGGCCGGCACGGGTAAAACATTGGTGGCACTGGCGGCGGCTCTTGCCCAGAGGAAAAAATATCGTCAGGTTTACCTTGCAAGGCCCATTATCCCCCTGGGCAACAGAGATATGGGCTATCTACCCGGCGACATAAGCGAAAAACTCGATCCCTATATGCAACCGCTTTACGACAACCTATCCGTCATCAAACATAAGTTCAATACCGACTCGGAGGACTTCAAACGCATAGCCGAGATGCTCGAAACCGGGAAACTTCTTATCACTCCCCTCGCATACATTCGCGGCAGAAGCCTCGAAAGAATATTCTTCATCGTCGATGAGGCGCAGAACCTCACTCCCCACGAGGTGAAGACAATAATCACCCGCGCCGGAGAGGGCGCAAAAATGGTGTTCACGGGAGACATTTATCAAATCGACACCCCCTATCTCGATACACAATCCAACGGTCTGACATACCTCGTCGATAGGATGAAGGGCCAGGATGTTTTCGCTCAGGTCGATTTGGTCAAGGGCGAAAGAAGCGAGCTTGCGGAATTGGCCTCGAATTTGCTCTGAGTTCAAAAAAGAAATAACCAAGCCCTCGGGCGTCGCAATATATGACCGAAAACCAACTGATAGAAGAGAGCAAGCAAATCGAATCCGCCGAAACTAAACCGCCGGAAAAGCCTATGGTTTCCGTAATTATTCCTGTTCGGAACGAGGAGCAGTATCTGCAGATGTGCCTCGATTCCATTCAGGCGCAGACTTACGACCATAGCCGAATCGAAGTTCTAATCGTCGATGGCAACTCCGAAGACCGAACCGAAGAAATCGCCCGGCAGTTCCAGCAGGAATCGGATCTGACCGTGCGGATACTTCGAAATACAGCCGGAAATACGCCCTGCGGTCTCAATATGGGATACCGAAATGCCCGAGGCGACTATCTTCTCCACTTCATCGGCCACGCCAGCATGCCCCCCGAGTTCATCGCGAAGGATGTTGAATATCTCACAAAAACCTCCGCAGATGCCGTGGGAGGGCTTGTGATAAGCACCTGTATCGAGGGAAAAACAATTCCGAAAGGTATCGGATACGCTCTGAACTCGCCATTCGGGCTGGGGGGCGTTACAGCCCGCACTGGAACAAAACCCGGCTACATCGACAACCCAAGCTTCGGATGCTACCGCCGGGATCTTTTCGACCGTTTTGGATACATTGACGAGCGTCTAACTCGGAATCAGGATTACGAATACAACCAGCGTATCACATCCTACGGCGCGAAGATTTATTTCACGCCGGAAATAAAGAGCTATTATTATAACCGCCCGACCTATAAGAGTTTATGGCGGGAATACTTCAACGCCGCCAAGTGGCGCACATTCATGATAGGACGTTTCGTCCGTGCGGTAATGATGCGCCATCTGGTTCCGCCGGCGTTCGTGGTAGCCATATTAACTCTGGGCGCACTGAGTTTCACTACTGATTGGGCAGTTTATCCGCTGGCTCTGCTGGCTGGTTTGTATCTCCTCTTCGCCCTCGTTTCTACTGTGGATTTGGGAATAAAGAAGGGGTTGAAATATATGCCTTCTGCCCTTTTGAGTTACTTCGTTATCCATGTCGCCTATGGCCTCGGGTTCATCTGGGGCTTCATATGGTTTGTGGTTTTCCGAAGAGGCAACTACGTTCAGGAAGCAGACGCCCAGTAACTGACCGATGCTCCCAGAATCTTATTCTCCCTCTTTATGACGGCAATATTCTCCTCCTAAAGCCCTTTAACAAGGGGCTTTACCACGATTCCCAGGATACTCCATACATTCCCTTGACTCTGAAGACTCATGGATTATATTGTGCGATAGTTCGGCTTCGGAAATCCGAAGTCATTATTATGCTCGAATTATGGGGGTGAAAACTCATGGCGACTGAACCGCAGTGCCGCCTTGTAATGGGACTTTTTTGGGGAGACGAAGGCAAAGCAAAAGCCATCGATGTCCTCGGTGAACATGCAGATATAGTAGCGAGATATGGGGGAGGCGCCAACGCCGGCCATACCGTCTATTTCGAAGGGGAGAAATATGTCTTCCATCAGGTGCCAACCGGTCTTCTGCGCGATGGAGTAACCGGCGTGTTGGGGGCGGGAATGGTTATCGACCTTCCCGAGCTGATCAACGAAATACGCGGCCTCACTCAGCGGGGCAAGGATGTTATTTCGAGAATAGTCCTTTCGCCGCGAGCCCATCTGGTTACAGACCTTTCCCGCAGAATAGAGGCAATCGGCGAATCCAAACAAGAAATCGGCACTACAAAAAGGGGTATCGGCCCGACATATTCGGAAAAGGCATCCAGAAGAGGCCTGCGCGTCGATGACCTCCTCCACGAGAGGAATTTAAGCGGCAAAATGTCCGCCCAAATCGAATACTACCGTCCGATTTTCGAAAGAGCCGGTGTCCCCGTGCCCACGGCGGATGAAATCCTCGCACCCCTTCTGGAATCGAGAAAACTTCTTTCCCAGATTGTCGGCGATGTCTCGACTTACCTCGCGGATTCCCTTCACAGTGGCAAAAAGCTTCTCATCGAGGGCGCACAGGGGGCGATGCTGGATATCGACTGGGGCACATATCCCTATGTTACTTCCAGCGGAACCGCTATTTCAGGCGTTGCCGGCGGTCTTGGAATCGACCCGAGGAAAATCGAACAGGTTGTCGGAATGGTCAAAGCGTTCACGACCCGAGTAGGCAACGGGCCTATGCCCACGGAACTTTTCGGCGACGAAGCCCTGCCATTGCGCGGAACCGGGCAAAACGAGTGGGACGAATTCGGCGCGACAACCGGAAGACCCCGCCGTTGCGGATGGCTGGATGGTTTTGTCCTGTCGAACAACTGCAAACGCTGGGGGGTTGACCGAATCTTCCTAACCAAACTCGACATCCTCGACGGAATGGAGGAAATCCGCCTCTGCAGTGCATATAAGCTCGACGGCAAGGTCTGCAGAAGCTATCCGTCGTCCGCGACGGAACTGAATAGGGTGGAACCGATATACGAGGAACTCGACGGCTGGGAAAAGGGGGTTGCCACAGCAAAAGTCTTTTCCGACCTGCCAGAAAACGCCCAATACTTCATCAAACGAATCGAACAGTTGGGCGGATGTCCGGTAGGATGGGTCTCCACCGGACCGGGAAGACTCGATACAATAGCGCGTTAACATAAAAACTGGCTGGAAATATGGCTGTTGAAACTATCGACATCAGAGTAATTACCGACAGAATCGAAGAACTCAGGGGGTTTCTTTGACCCGAATTCGATTCAAACCCGCATAGAAGAAATCGACGCAATAGCCTCCGAACCTAATTTCTGGAACGATCAGGAGCGGGCACAGAAGCTCATGACAGAGCGCAAAGACCTTTCCGACCGACTCGACAGATGGAACTCCCTTCTTGCCAGAGCAGAGGATTTAGCCGAACTCAGCGAGCTTTATTCTCCCGCCGACTCCGAATACCCCACTCTTGTCGCCGAATTCAAACGGCTCGACAGAGAACTCGAAAGATTCGAACTACAACAGACCCTCTCCGAAAAAGAAGACTCTTCGGGATGCTACCTGGAAATCCACTCGGGAGCAGGCGGCACCGAAGCCTGCGACTGGGCGGAGATGCTTCTGCGAATGTATCTGCGCTACTGCGAGAGCTCCGGCTTTTCTACCTTCATAATGGATATCACCCCCGGAGACGAAGCCGGAATCAAATCCGTCAGTGTGGAGGTCAACGGGGCATATGCCTACGGCTATCTCAAATGCGAAATCGGAATCCACCGTCTGGTTCGGCTCTCTCCATACGACTCGGCAAATCGCCGTCATACCAGTTTTGCCAGTGTTTTCGCCTATCCGCAGGTCGAGGAAGACACCGATATCGAAATCGATGAAAAAGACCTTAGAATCGATACATACAGGGCTTCCGGGCACGGCGGCCAGCATGTCAACAAAACCGATTCCGCCGTTCGAATAACCCATCTTCCCACAGGAATCGCCGTTCAGTGTCAGAACGAACGAAGCCAGCATAAGAATAAAGCAAAGGCAATGCAGATGCTTCGCGCGAGATTACGTCAGAAAAAAGAAGAGGAACTCGCCGAGCAGATGGCCGAACTCGAATCGTCCAAAAAGAAAATCGAGTGGGGAAGCCAGATTCGAAGCTACGTTCTTCATCCTTATAATATGGTCAAAGACCTCCGCACGAATTACGAGACTTCTAACACCAAAGCAGTTCTGGACGGCGACCTGGACGGCTTCATTCGAGCCTATCTCCTCGATAAAGTCTGATGGACAAGATTTTCGAATATCCCGCGACCGTAGCCGGCTTCGAGATAACAGCTTATGGCAGAGAGAGAGAAGTTTACGCCATCGATTTCAGAAATTCATCCGTGGTCAGAAAAAATATCGCTGAACGCTTCGATATTCTCGAAGGAAACTCACGCGACGAAATTCCATCGACCTTAGAAAACTACAGCTCGACCAGCTCCCTCGCTAACCTTCGCCCTGTATTCCTCTGGGGAACAAATTTCCAGATGGCTGTTTGGAGCCAATTGCAGAAAATCAAATGGGGCGAAACAATTACATACAGGCAATTGGCCGAATTTATCGGAAGACCAAATTCCGCGAGGCCGGTGGGACAAGCCGTGGGAGCGAATCCCATCCCGATTATCGTTCCCTGCCATAGAGTTGTCGGCGTGTCCGGAATCGGCGGCTATTCGGGCGGGCTGGAAATCAAGCGCAAACTCCTTGCCCTCGAAGCCGCGGCCTTTTTCGAAAAAAAATAATATTGGCCTTGACATTAGGCATTCCTTAATATATTGTCTTGCGAAGTGGTGATTTAGAACAATCAATCAAGGAGGAAATATGGCATACGTAATCAGTGACGATTGTATCGCCTGCGGCGCCTGTGAACCAGAATGCCCGGTAGATGCTATCAGTGAAGGCGACGAGATTTACGTCATCGATCCGGAACTCTGCACCGACTGCGGCCTCTGCGCCGAAACCTGTCCGGTGGATGCTATCTCGCCAGAATAAATCTCACGCATATGAGAAAAAGAAAAGCCGGGCTTACGTCCGGCTTTCCTTTTTTCTCTATCGAGATGGGATTAGACTCCCCAGTATTTGCGCAATATCGAAATGGGCGCTGAGACCTTGACGAAATCCGGCTTCTCGCCCTTCTCTTTCAATGCTAAATATTCTGCAAAGTTGCCTCGAATAAGGGTCCAGTAAACCTCGAGTTTAACCGTGTCCCCTTCCCAGGTTGCAAGCCTGATAAAAGCCTCCGAATCCGTTTCCCCCTCTTCCTTGCCGAATCTGTCCGCTATATATTCCTCGAGCTTCGGCGCGAAATACATAAGTGTCGAACCGACTACCTTCTCGGCGAAATAGTCATCGACTCTGTCGCCAAGTTCGCGTATCTTGACGATGTCGTAATCGTCGGGATGGCGGACTATGAAGTCGAACCACCGCAGAATCAGCTTTACGCCCTTACGGATTTTGCGTTTCTTGCTCGTCTGAAGCCATGCGACAGCTGAGAGTCCGGCGACAAATACAAGTATTATAATGATTACGGCCTTTTCCATACTACTCCAGATAATTCGGGGAAAATAAGAACAGGCCAATTTATCATTTCGAAAGAGGATGTCAAACCCTTTTTCGAAAAAATTTATTACACCGTTATATCGACTGCGGTAATTACCGCAGAAGGGTAATCTTGTGCATCTTTAAGCCGTCTTCAGTAGCTACTTTTACCAGATAGACGCCCGACGGCAGTTCGTCGCCGCCCGAACTCTTAGCGTCCCAGACAATAGTTTTCTCCGGGTTCGGCGAGGCTACTTGCCGGCCGTTTATGTCGAAAATGGAGATACTGCTGGGAACCGCTCCGAAATCCATCTTAACCGCCGAATTAAAGGGGTTCGGATATATGCCGATTTCGAAAATTTCCGGTTTACTCTGAGCTTCGACTACATCGAGACTGACATAGGAGTATATTCCGAAATCATCGACCATGGCTTCCACAAGGCTTCCGCTACGGTAATCCGTGGCCACGAAAGCAAAGCGGGTATTCGCCGAGGGTGTGATATGGTCAGTCAGAAGGACTGTAACTTCAGTCCACCAGTTCTGTGTTTGCGGAACCATGTCGATAAGGTGCCAGCTCGAGCCGTCGTCCGTAACCCATACCCAGAAGGAATCGTCCAGGGCGGTCTCGCAGGTGAACCATCTCCAATATTTCAGTATAGGCTGAGAAACTCCGCTTAGGTCTATTACCGGTGAAAGAAGGGTTACCTTGCCGCCGTCAACATCGGCATATCCCGCCCCCGATGACATCGGCGCGTTGCCCGTAACCCAGCATCTAACTCCCGGAGCCTCTGTATGGTCATCTCCGGATTGATAGATAAGCCCGGACGAAGTATTGTAAGTTTCATAAGGGTCTTCGCGAACCCACTGGCCGGTGGAAGCGTCGTCGCCGGCAACTCCGCTGGTCCAGCCAAGGTTTGTTTCCATATCGTCGAAGAAAACAGGAATCGGTGTTCCGATGATGAACACATGATTATCGTCCGGCCAGTCTGCTGGACTTGTCTTCTGATTAGATGAATTGTCCTTGGCTATGATCGAATATCGAATTATCGTCCCCGCAGACTGAGCAGGGATATTGCCCTGATACAGAAATCCGTCGGAAGTGGACATAAGAGAAGTGTTCCATGTCGAGCCGTCAGTTGACCATCGGATAAGAACACTGTCCGCGCTCCACGAATAAGCCGGGCACTGAAGGACATCGGCGGATATAACATAGGGCGTGGTTGTGTTGTCAGTGTCCGTCATCGGAGTGTGACTCAGAAGGACATCAGCGCCGTTGCCGATGCCGTGTCTGCCGAAGTTGTAAGCTATCGCGCAATAATTCGGAGTGCCGTTGAGAAGGTTAGCGTCGTTATCATCGACGATTAGAACTTCATAATAGTTATCGAAGAAATTGTAGGGCAGAGCGTATCTTGAAAATTGATAAAGAGTATCAGTTATCGACTGTCCAAGTTCCTCGCGGGTATGCCAGAAACCCGCACCGAGGATTTGGCCGTCGTGATGGGCGTTGTCCTCGTAATCGTCCGGATACACCAGGTCATTATCGACATGCCTAAGATATGTATTCGCCCCGAAAAAGCCCCTTCCGAGATAAGGAGAGTCGGCATCGGTGCACGGCCAGTAATCGCTCCAGCATTCATTCACTGAAAGATGAGGCATGAAACCAGACCCCGAATAGATAGCGTGGGTTATTCCATGGGCATATTCATGCATAACAACATCCTTCAACTGGGCAGTGCTCTCACAGCCTCCGCCGGAGGGGTAGAAGTTAATAGAACTGCCGTCCCAATATGCATTGCAGGTGCCCGAACGATTGACATTGCATGGAACCATATAGTCCATATCCGTAAACGTCGGATCGACAATCTTGGTGTTCTCCAGTGCGCGCATAGCCCAGACATATCCCGAACGTTCTTCCAGGTCGGAGTTCGAATCGTCCATATGAATATTCACAACGCCGCTTCCCGACGCGCTTACACCGAAGTATGGCTCCGCGCCGGCATAGTCGGTGATTCGAGTGTAAAGCCCCTTCAGTTCATGAACTGCGGTGTTAGTGCCGCTCGCAGAGAAATTGTAGTATCCCTCCACATTCGCATAACCCGTCGCAGAACCAAAATCCACCCTGCCCCACTGAACTTCTCGGGTATGGTTGTAATTCCATGGGGCAACAGGCGCTACCATCACTTCGGCAGTGATTGTTCCGGAGAGATAATAGTAATTATTCAGCCGCTTGAGGGTATTGCCCGTTTGCACATCCACGAAGCATGACCATTCCGATACGGGGTCTTCCACAGGCAGAATAATCTCCTTGACCGGGAAAATCTGTAATAGCCCAGTTTCGGTTTCCAGAGGAAGCCACATCTCGTTCCCCGCTATCCAACCGTTTGCATTCAGCCCAAGGTCAGATTCCGCCCTGCTTGCCAGAACATCGTCGGAAATAACAGAGGGGAACTCCCCCTTAACTCCGGGAAGAAGCTGATTTGATATGAAAAAGAGCTTCCCCTCGGGCGATACCCGCAGATCGAGGCGCGCGCCGTAAAGCCTCCTGCCCTCGATAACCTGCTCGAAGATAAAATACCAGACGTTGAGATGACGTCTGGCCTTTATCGTCCTAAGAGAGTTGCCGGAAAGTCCAAAGGGGGCGGGGTTGTCGTCGATAAACCTTCTCACCGAAGCCTCCGCTATGGATGGATCCTCCGACCAACCGGGAATCTGAATCCCTTCGCCCCATGCTTTCCAGGCTCTGCCGGTATATTTGTATGGTATTCCGATCCAGCCCTCGAAAGAGGCAAGGGAAGGCAGGCTCATGGGGGAATGAAGATGTTCCCCTCTAACCGGCGGATGACCGTCGAAGGGGGGCGGAGTAATCTGACGGAAATTTTCCTCGAAAGGCGCAACCGCAAGTGCAACCGCGCATATGAGGATTATTAAGAGACAATGGCGCATTTGAAACCTCCAAGGCTGTTATATATTATATCATATTACAAATCGATTAAATTTCAACGAAAAAGTAAATATTTCGCAAATTGTCAAACCGATGTCGATGGTTTCAAATGCCTCCTATTTGTTTCGTTCTTTACGTTCTTCGTAGAATCTCGGCAGATCGGATCGAAAACTTTTGCAGACTATCTCCACATGGCGCAGATAAGGTTCTTTGCGTATCACCGGTGCGAAAACTGCCCCATCGACTATAAAAACCCGCCTTGTTACTTTATCTGACAAAACATAGGACACGAAGGGGCCGCCGTGATGCTTCTCCCTGTTCTCCCAGAGTCCGCGAATTTCCACCGCAGGCCTTCCGCCAATTCTTGTGCCCTCCAACCGGACGCTTGTATGTTGCGCCACGGAATCCCCCTCGTAATAAATCGCGCAGAGGCTGTCGCGGACGTGTCTCCACCAGGAAACATCGTATTCGATTGTTGTATCCATGTCCGTATGCCACACAAAAACCCATCTCTCCGGCTCGAGGGTTCTTAGCCAGAGGAAATTATCCTCGCCCGCGCCCTTTTCCCAGCTCCAATACCGCGGCACTCGAATTCCCCATCCGTAGGCTCTGGCGATGGAATCTTCAAGCTCATATTGTTCACCCTCGCCCATAACGGAGCCATAAAGCCATTCGCCGACCCTCTCGTTAACCGACCGGTCGATAGCCTCGAAAACGTCGTCGCCAAAAAGGTCAAGCTGAACAGCGAGGGCTTCGGTGGTTGGCGCGGTGAGGAAAACGATTATCTGATCGCCAGCCCACAAATCCTCCTTGACGACTATCCACCGCATGTTCGACTGGATTGCTTTAAGGGCATCGGGAGTGAGAGACTGACGAATAAGATTCCCCGCGGGACCGGGAGATTCGAGACTTGCTATGATAATAGAAGTGCGGGCGTTTTTCAGCCAGGCATAATTGGAGCTATCTACAGGATGAAGTTCGTATGCGCTCTCTTCCCGAGGGGTAATTATCTCGCGTTCGACGGCTTCAGACAACAGCGGATAAAGCTCCGCCGTTTCGCCGGAATCGATGAGAACGGGAATTTTTCGATAAGAACCTACAGCATCCCCCTTGACATCGCAACCGCAAAACATTAATATTGAAGAAAGCAGAAAAACGAAAAATGATATTGCGCGGATATTCTTCACTTCGGTAAATGATACTTATTTTATTTCCCTAATTCAAGGGATAATACATGGACGAAAAATCAATATCCAGAAGGAATTGTCGCCTCTCTTTGATTATGCCGTTAGACAAGGGCGCGGAACTTGTGTATCTGGGGTGCACCGAAGATTCCGTGGCAAGAGCTTTGAGAATGGCCTTTCAGAGCGAAGGCTTTTCGATGTCCGATGGGACGGACAAACGCGGTGTCTTCAAGCTCGAAGCCGGAACCAGATTCGTCTCATACAAAATTGCGCTGAAAGTCGATATAGCAACCAGAGAAGGAAAAGTAATAGCTCGTATCCTCGATATAACCCCGCCCCTCGGCGAGGAGAAAGCCGGAGTCGTCCACATTCGAGAAATTCGCAAAATTGTATCCTATCTCCGAAAATTCGAAATAGACGACTAAGGTTCTATTCTTCGGCCTGCGCCTTCTTGTCCCGCTTCCTGAAGAAAATTAACGAAACACCGCATCCGACGGCCACTCCCCAAATCATCCCCGCAATAACATCCGCCGGCCAGTGGACGCCGACGTAAATCCTGCTGTAACTCACAAGAACAGAAATAATGTAGAAAGGCGCCGCCTTCCATTTGTATCTCCACACAATCGGCGTGAAAACCCCGAATGTGTTCGCCGCGTGAAGGCTGGGCATCGCGAAGCCCCTTCCGCATCGCACCAAGAGTCTTCCTATTTCGAGATGACAGGGGCGAGGCCTCCCGATCAGGGGTTTAAAAACGTGAGCGCCCAGGATATCGATTATCGCTATACCGACAACCGTGGCAATAACAGTCATCCGCCCTTTTTTTCCGCCGAGAACGCCTATTGCGATAAGAATCGCCAGCAGAACATATATTCCCGCGTGCTGGTTCGTGACCAAAGGCATCAGCCTATCGAGGAAGGGACAGGTCCATTCCGAGTTCAATACAAGAAACAGCTTTCGATCGAGTTCGAGCATTATGACCCCTAAAAAGTCAAATATGGCGGTGTAGATTCGGTTATCGATTTCGCAAGAAGTTTTTTTGCATCGCCGATTGCTATTTCTAATGGCATTCCGATAGCAAGCCCGGCAGTGATTAATGTCGAAAGGACACATCCGGTGCCTCTGAAATCCTTGTCCGAGCGGACTCCCGCAAATTCGGCAACACCCGAATTGTCGATAAGGTAGTCGGTCGCGTTCCCGGCGATATGTCCCCCTTTGAGCAATATCGGCGTTCCAAACCTCTCGAAAAGCTCCCTTCCGGCTTCGATAGCTTCCGATATAGTTGAAACTGATTTGCCCCTCAACTTCTCACATTCAGGGATGTTCGGCGTTATCAGGCTCGCCATTGGGAAAAGCTTTTCAGTCATTAATTCAAGACCGGCGTCGTCGATTAGCCTCATGCCGGAAGAGCTTGCAATAATAGGATCCAAAACAATAGGGATATTCCTTCCGCTGAGGACATCGAAGACGATTTCAACATTTTTCAAGTTCCCCAGCATCCCTATTTTCACGCCACCCGCAGGTTCCGCGAAACAGAATTCGAGGTTCTTCCGGAAGACATCTTCCCGCGTCGGTTCCACGGAGTAACCTCTCCCGTGCGTCTGCAGTGCAACGGCCGTTACTGCGGTTCCGCAGACAACATCCATAGCCCCTGCCGCACGAATATCCGCAGAAATCCCTGCCCCTCCGGTAGGATCCAGCCCCGCTATTATTATTATTCTTCCGAATGCCATTTCATCGACATTATAAACCACCGGACAGCTATTATCAAGCCATTTCCGTTTCGGCATATATTATGCTAAAGTTCAATCTGCCGCGCAAAACGCAAAACGGAGTTAAACATGAACGTCAGGATTTTGGTTATAATTTTGCTATCCGCCTTGGCTCTTTTCGCAGTCGAGGGTGTATCCGCTATCGATGAAGGCAATTCTCTCACAATACAATGGTCGCCGCCCGAAATCGAAAGCTCTACAACCGATGAAGGCTACGTCCTCTTCGATATTTCCGGGGCATCCATAGAAGGCGAGCCGGGAACCCCCGGAATTCCCCGCATGGATTATATCGTCCTTCTCCCTCCCGACGGCAATTACGATTTTGAGATTTCAAATATGCGCTGGGAGGCTTTCGAGAGCGGTATCCTCGCGCCGGTAAATCACTGGGAAGGCTGGCCCGACGGCCCATACACAGCGGCTTTTTATCCCAACGATGAATATTATTCCCAGAACCGCTGGTTCCCCGAGGAACCAATCTCCCTTTTCGACGCCGGTTTCTCGCGCAGAGTTCGCGTCGGACATGTGCGCATCCATCCGGTTCGATATAATCCAGTTTCTGGAATGATAGAACGCCTCGTAAGTGCGGAATGCAGAGTAATTTTCAACAGCCGTCCCTCTAAATCCGAAGGGGCGGCGGATGAGTTCGAATCGGCCATCATATCGGCGTCCCTAAATAAAACGACAGGTGCGAATTTCCTTCACAGCCGTCCCCGCAGAAGAATCTCCGACGATGTCTTTGGAAAGGCCGACCAGTGGTTTACTTTCGGCGTTTCTGTTTCCGGATTATATGTCATCGACCGTAATTTCATAAGCTCCCTCGGATACAATCCGGCCACGGTTTCGCCGTCGGATATACGAGTCTTCGACGAAGGCTGGCGCGAGCTTCCAACCAGGGTTGAGGGCGATCTGCCCGAACTCGAAGAAGTTCCCCTATATCCTGTCGGTCTCGGCGACGGCACTTTCGATTCGGGCGACGGCCTCTATTTCTACGCCAGAGGGCCATCCGGATGGTTTCTGGACGATGACGGCGACCCAAAACATCATTATCATCGATTTGCTACGGAAAACCGCTACTGGGTAGCCATAGGCGGAAGTTTCCCTTCTTCGGCCAGAAGGCTCACACCGGAAACCACAACAGTTTCCGGAGACCCCGTAACCACCGGCATGTTTCTGCATCATGTTGAAAACGACGCCATTTTTGCAAAGACCGGAAACGACATTCAATGGGGCATGGAGAGAACTTCCAACAAGAGCATCACATACATAGATTCCCGAATAGACACTTCACAAAGCGCGTTCTTCTCTTACCGCAACGTCCCCGTGGACGGCGAAAGCGTCCCAATCCGCGTGGCCACAGTAAACGGCTATTCTCCCGTGGAGTATTCATCGAGCAGTTACACATTCACGGGCGAATACTCAAACGCCTTCACAAAAGGCACAAACTCCATCGCGGTCGATTTTTCGGGGACTTCCGTCCTCTTCGATTTCTACCAATTCCTCTACAGCATAGAACTCGAGCCGAAATCGAATATTCTCACTTTCGCCGGAGCGGATACATCGGCGAGTTACCGGATGACCGGCTGGAGCGCAGAACCCGTAGTCTTCGATATTACAGACCAAACTGATTTGCGGATGATCGAAGTCGAGGCTTCCGGCGGAACCTATACCTTCGCCGATACAGCAGGCAATCGAATATATTTCGCAGGACTTCTGACTTCAGCTCAAACCCCCGGTCTTCCAACTCTCGAAGAGGTTATTGCATTGCGCGATTCAGTTTTCGACTGCGATATGATAATGTTGGTTCCGGAAGGTCTCGAAAACGACACAGCCCAGAGCCTGCAGAATTACATCGCCTACAAGGAAAGCCTCGGGGTCTCAGTTTCATGGCTATTTGTTGAAGACGTCCTTCGGGAATTTGGATTTGGAGTTGACGACCCTACGGCCATACGCGATTTTCTCCGTTTCATCTGGGAAACGAGCCCGGAGCCGCCGGTGTATGTCATGCTAATCGGCGATGCGACTTGGGATCCGCGCGGTATAACCGAACCGCCTACGACATTCTGTCCCGCCGCCCTCTGCGTTACTAACGCCTCCGATGACTACTATTACAGCGTTACAGAAGACGACTACGCCCCCGATTTCGCGGGCGGCCGAGTGCCCATTAATACTATAAACGACTGGCGGAACTTTACCGAGAAGGTCATACAGGCGGAATCCGACCCCGACTTTGGGCCATGGCGGATACGATATGTCTGGTGCGCCGACGACGACCGCAGAACCGGTAATCTCGGCGATGTCTCCGCTCACACCACCCAAACTTCCAGCATGATAATCGGCCTGCCCAGATGGACGGACAACAACGCGGTTTACATGATAGACTATCCTCTGACCTCCACAGGCCTCAAGCCCACTGCTCAGGACGCCCTCATCGACCACTGGAACGAGGGAGCCGCCCTGGTGAATTACATCGGCCATGGCAACTACCGCTTATGGTCCCACGAACAGGTTTTCGAGGGAACGAGCAGTATTCCCAAGCTCAAAAACGACCGCAAACTTCCTCTGATGATAAGCGCATCATGCGAGGTCGGTTTATTTTACCGAACCTCCGGCCAGTGCATAGCAGAACAGCTTGTCTTAAGAAAAGATTCGGGGACTCATTCTTCCATAGCCGCCACCCGCATGACCTTTTCGACCTCAAACGGCGCGCTGAACAGCGATGTAGTTCAGAATATCTGGGGGGATCCCTACAGGAGCTGGACTACCCTCGGAACAGCGCTTTATTCCGCAAAAGGCGGTTCCGGCTACGGTTCAACAAAGGGGCAATATGTCCTCTTCGGCGACCCCTCGATGAAAATCGGCCCCCCGCCGTTGTTCGTTTCAATGACAACGGACTCGGATTCCCTCGTTGCAGGGAAACTTACCCGCATCGACGGCGAAGTTCAGCAGGATTCAACCTTGCGCGATGATTTCAACGGCACCGCTTATATCCTCGTTTACGATTCCGGATATTGGGCGAATTACTATTCGCCGTATCTCAATTCGAACATCTCCTATTACACGCCCGGCACCAAACTTTTCGCCGGCCCCGTGGATGTAATCGACGGCAGATTCACGGCGGAATTTGTGATGCCGATAGATATTTCCTTCGGCACCTCCGACGCCAAAATCACCGGATATGCCTACTCCGACGAGGAGGAGGGAGTCGGTGTAAATCCGAATTTAGTTTTAGTCGGCGATACCAATCTCGTTATCACAGATTCCATTCCCCCCGAAATCGAAATATCCCTCGAAGGCCCCGGTTTCAGCGACATGGGGATACTCTGCAACGACGGAATCCTGTATTGCACCTTCTTCGACTCAAGCGGAATCAACACCTCCGGCGCGACAGGCCATGGAATAATAATGACCATCGACGGCAACGAGGCCTCCGCAGTGGATCTTTCGCCATATTTCACATATGAACTAAACAGCTACACAACGGGCACTGCGGCATACGATATCACCGATCTCGAACCCGGATTGCACACGATAAGAATCAAGGCCTGGGACAACATGGGCAACAGCTCCATGGCGGAATTCACTTTCGAGTCCGACGACTGCGAGCTGGCTATTTCGAATCCTCTCGCATACCCGAACCCCTTCAGAAATGAAACGGACATCACATTCAATATCGACGAACCCGCCGATATCGAGATCGATATATACACCCTCTCCGGAAGATTTGTCCGCAAACTGGAATCCCACGTCCAACCGGCCTTCGGAGTCATCCGATGGGACGGGCACGACAGCAACGGCAACCCTACGGCCAACGGCGTATATATCGCCAAAATCAAAGCGGTCTCCATCGACGGCGACGCGGTATCCGCAATTCTAAAAATCGCGAAGGCCAATTAGTTGGCATTGCCATTGCTATAAATAACCAGAGTTTGGCAGAGGAGTGCCAAACGGCAATATCGCAGGGTTGCCTATCTTCCAAACGGATAGAATCCCATCAATGATCATATTTGGAGGTTTGAGGATGTCAACATCCCGTAATATCAGATTTTCGTTAGTAATCCTTCTTTTAACGATAATCTCCTTTTCAGCTGTCGCGGATAGAACTCGCGGCGGAGTGCTTTTCCTTCTTATCGGTCCCGGAGCGCGGGCAACGGGCATGGGCGAGGCTTTCGTGGCAATAGCCGACGACGCCACCGCGACTTACTGGAACCCGGCAGGCCTGGGGAATTACCCCCTGTCATCCAAGTGGATTGAAGTCCCAATGCCCCCCGGAAACTTAATGACCGACATCGCCACCGTGAAATCGGGGCTTATCAATATCGACTACACGGCCTACGATGTCTGGGCGGCCAGCGATTCCGGCCTCTATCTCCTCGACGGCAAAAAGTGGGTGAGCGGCGAAGTTTACCGCACAGCCGAAGAACAGTCGATGATGGACGTCATCTATAACTACATCGACCCGACGACCTACGATTCAACTATCATCGACGAGCGTATAATCCCCGCAGTTCTACAGGCCAACGGCCTCGAAGCTATGCCCGAAGGCTTTTTGAAACCGGAAACCAAAGTCAATATTCCCTTCGAAGCCCTTTTCGACGGCAAGATTACATCCATTCACGGCGGCAAGCGAGAACTATGGGTCGGCACGGACAAGGACCTCTATGTCCGCAGAAAAAACACATGGGAAAGGGTTATCGATCCCAACGGCCCCTCTGGAAGGGAAATCACCGTAATCGGAATCGACGACAGGGACTATATTTACGTCGGCACCGACCGTGGATTGTATGTCAATAAAGGCGCCCGCTGGATTCGTATGACCACCGCCGAAGGCCTTCCGGGCAATGAAATTCACTCCCTCTTCCTCGGCTCCCATCGGGATATCTGGGTCGGCACCGACCGCGGCCCGGCTAAGATGAAGGGCGACCAGTTCGAAAACACCTTCCGCTTGCCCGTCGAGAGTCCCGGAACTTGGCGCGAATTCATCACTTCCTTCATTCCCATCGAAGAGCCGGTAAAACTCGACGTCATCATCGCCGAAGTTATGGCCAAAAACGGCGTTATGGACACCGACAGGCCCGCGGCGGGTTCCAACATCGAAATTCCCTATGATGTTCTCTTCGAATCCCCTGTAACTTCAATTTTCGTCGATGCCGAAAACACCGCCTGGTTTGGAACCGAATTGGGGCTTCGCTCCTTCGACGGACAAAGGTGGGAATTCTTCGGTTGGGGGACAACGGAAATCGAAGAGGAAATATCCATTAAAGACTGGGCAAAAAAGATGTGGCCCAAAGCCACTGAGGAACTGGTAGATAAGCTCGAATACGATATCCGCCATTACAATCGCTGGAATCCCCATTCTTTCCAGCCCGGCGATGTTATCGCATATCCGAAAAGTCCGGTCAGCGGGAAAATCACATCCCTCGAACGCGCCCCCGACGGCGATCTCCTTGTAGGCACCGAATACGGCACCCTGCAGTATGAATACAAAAAAGGCCGTTTCCGCTACTACAACTTTGGCGGCCTGAAAGACAACGAACTCAGAGAAATCGTCCGCCATGGCGACGAATATTGGTTCGACGCAGGCCAGGACGTGAAAATATACTCCGAGGGCAAGAGCGGTATCAGCTTCATGCACGTGAAATGGCTTCCCGTCCTCGCCGACGACCTCTATTACGAATATCTCTCCGGCACCACCTACATCGAAGGCTGGGGAACCATCGGCGGAGCGATAACCTATATCAACGAAGGTCTAAACATCTGGACCGGCGAAGGGGGGGAGTCCCTCGGGACATTCCACTCTTACGAGCTGGCCGTTGCAGGCTCTTATGGCACAAGGCTCACAGAAGACCTCGCCGCAGGGCTTACATTTAAGCTTATTCACTCTGCCCTCGCACCGGGGGTTACAGTGGGCCTCGAACAGGAAGAAGGCAAAGCCACCACCTTCGCGGTGGACGCCGGAATCATCTACGACACTCCCCTCGAAGGCCTCCGTCTCGGTGCCGCGGTTCAGAATATCGGCCCGGATATTCACTACATCGACGCCGCCCAGGCCGACCCGTTACCCCGGAACCTGAAAATGGGATTGGCGTATGATGCTGTAAACACCGACTACAATAAACTGACAGTTGCCGCAGACATAAATAAAGACCTTATCAACGTCGGCAACGATCCCTTCGGAAAAGAATTCCGCGAGGCGATAAAGAACATCGGCCTCGAATACACTTATGCCAACTTCATCTCCGTCCGCGGCGGGTATATGATAGACTACGATTTCATTCCAAAATCCGGCGAAGATGTCAGTAGCGGCGATTACGACCCCTCCCAGTGGCGCGGAATTCACTATTTCACCCTCGGCGCGGGAATCAATTTCAAAAACTTCGCCTTCGATTTCGGATACATTCCGGTTCAGAAGGACGACGACGAGGGCAAACTCGTTCTGTCGAATATCATCAGGTATTCTGTCAGCGTGATGTTCTAACTTAATGAAACGATTACTCGGAAATATTATTATAAGCATTCTGCTTTTCTCGGGCTTGGCTTTTTCCAATCAGCTGATTCTGAAAGGCCCTTCCGAACCGAGCGAATTCAAACGGGTTCAGCCATGGACACCCATGGTCTCCGACCGAAATATCCTCGATCTCGAACGGGAATCCATGCTTGCGTTCCCGAAACTAACGCGCTCCGGCATTGTAGATACAGTTCGCGTCTGCGCGATTCGTATCGAGTTCGAGCCGGACTCTACTCCGCGAACCACCGGCGACGGCACCTTCGATTACCGTCCACGCGAAGAAGCGCCCCATCCTTTCGACCCGCCGCCGCATAACCGTTCATATTTTCAGTCCCATATGGAAGCCCTTCAGCGGTATTATCTCGCGGTGAGCGACTCGCAGGTTTTCATCGAATATAGTGTTTACCCCGACGGCGAGGAGCTGGCATATCGCCTTCCCGACAGCATGGGCTACTACGGCGAACTCGGATGGATGGGCTCCAGCATGGCCGACCGTATGCAACAGTTCTCCAAAGACTCATGGGAACTTGCCCTGTCATACAGCGAATTTGACGCCTGGGCATACGACGCTTTTATCATATTCCACGCCGGAAGCGACTGGCAGAACGATGTGGCGTCCCAGTATCCCGAATACGTCGCGTGGTGGCCGGACATCTTTGTCCCCAGCCCGGACGACCTTCCCACCGGCTATCTCAAGCTTCCCTTCACCATCGGCGGGGTTATCGAGGACTGCATTATTATGCCGGAACACGCATGGCAGGACGGACAGTATGTCTGTATCAACGGCGCGCTGGTGCATGAATTCGGCCATCAGCTGGGACTGGTCGATTTATATAACACCGGCAATTTTATCACGGAGATCGGCAACTTTTCTTTGATGGACAATGGTTTCGGCGTGGGCGCGCAGATTTGCGAAATCACCGACGAAGGCGACACCCTCTGCTACAATGTTTACGGCGCATTTCCCGGCTACCCCGACGCCTGGAGCAGAGCCTACCTCGGATGGGAAACGCCCCTGGTCGTCGAATCGGACACATCGGACATTGTCCTTCAGGCATGCGAACTTCCCATGAACGACGGCACGACGTTAATCAAAATACCCATAAACAGTTACGAGTTCTTTCTCATCGAAAATCGGCAGGATTATTTCGACTACAACAAACTCGACAGTCTCGGCTATCCCACCGATTTCGATTTCGCATATCTTAAACAGGATCCGACCACCGGCGTAATCATCGGCGCTTCGACAGGCGCACCGGGAGATACTCTATTCACGACATCCTACGATTATCTTCTTCCCGGCCACGGCGCGCTGGTTTGGCATATCGACGAAACCGCGGCCTACGACGACGTCATCGGCAACGGCGTTAACAATTTCAACGACAACACCCTTCAGTGGGACAGATACCGCAAATTCGTATGCCTCGAAGAAGCCGACGGTTTTCAGGACCTCGGTTTCATAGTTACCTACGGCGAACCTCAGGATTATTGGGGCTATCCGAATAAATCCCAATTTTCGCCATGGTCGAATCCGAGCACGGAAACTAACAGCGGCGGCGCGACCGGTATCGAAGTAACATTTTCCGGCGTGAATTTCTCCCCGGAGATACGTGTCGCGGTTAATTTTGACGAAGGCGCACCCAGCGCGACGGTTAAAACAGTGGTTTATCCGATGTATGCCCCTCTCAACTCGGCAGACCTCGACGGCGACGGCATTGACGAGATTTACACCGAGGGATATACCTACGAAAGCGGCTACTACTACGGTTGCGTCCTAATCTGGGATGCCTACGGCGAACCTTTTATCGACAACGGCTACACGGTGCAGGGCGGCGAGTTCGACGGCAACGTCATCACAGTGCCCTATCCGGTAGCGGCCACGGTCAACGCGGGCAGAGTTACCCTTCCCGCGGTCGGCGATATTAACGGAGATAGTCTGCCGGAAGTCGTCGCCATCGACACCGACGGACGCCTTCACGCCTGGAACCCTCGTTCTACAACACCCTCCGGCAAAATGACGCCGGTTCCCGGTTTCCCCGTTATGGCGGTCGATTCGGCCTCCCGGTCGGTTTCCCTCTGGGACATCGACGGCGACGGCGCGATGGAGATAATCGCATATGGCGCAGAAGAATGGACGATTTACAACGGCTCCGGCGCGAAAATCGGCGGCGCGGACGCTCGTGGCGATATAACCGGCGTAGCGCCCTACGACGACGGCATCTACGTCCTCGCCAAACGGCAGGCCTCGATTTTATACGATTATGACTGGTTCAGCAACATAAAGCGTCAGGCCATGCTGGACGCCGACGATATTTCCTACATCTCCCGCGCGGACCTCGACAACGACGGCGTTCCCCGCGAGATAATCGCCGTTGCGAGGTCGGGTAAGATTTTCGCCCTGGATTCGACATTGACCAAAATTGGCGATTTCCCCGCTGAAGTGAACGACACATCCCTCGCAAGCCCTGTGGTGGCGGACCTCGACGGCGACGGTGCAATGGAAATCCTAATCTCGGGTAGGGGCGGACTGCATTCATACCGGAACACCGGATTCCCCTCGGAAAACGCCCCCTTCGAATGCACGGACATCCTCGCGCCGCCGGTATTCACGGGCGAAATTGCGATACTGCCCTCCAGTTCCGGCAACGTTATCGGCGTGGATTCCCGCGGCGGATCGCCATCCAGTTTTCCCCTCAACGGCGGGCCTTCCAATGCCACTCCATGCCTATTCCGCGACCCGGACGGCAAAGTCGGCATGGCCCTCGGAAGCACGAACGGCTCTATCTTCTTCTGGCACGGCATCGCGGATTCGATGGGAACCGACGCCTGGCCTATGTGGGGCGCGGACGCTCAGCACACTTTCCTGCAGAAGGCGCCCGGCTCCAATCCCGCTCTATCGGGGGATTTGGTAATCGAATCCTTTTACAATTACCCTAATCCGGCGAACAGGTTCACAAATTTCCGCTACGAAGTCTCATCGCCGGAATCTGAAATTGAAATCAAAATCGATATTTTCGATATTACCGGAAATCACATAGCATCCCTGGAAAACATCGCCCAGAGCGGCTCTCCCCACGAAACGGAGTGGGCCGTGTCCAATGTAGGAAGCGGCGTTTACTGGGCGAAACTTACCGTGGAATCCGGAGGCAAATCCGCCTCGGAGATGTTCCGAGTGGCGGTCGCGAAGTAATAAATCATGCAGGAGGAAGCATGTCCAGAATAATTGTAGTCATCGCATTGGCGACCATAGTTTTAACCACATTGGCGAATCCGCCGTTGTCGAGTTCATTGTATATGCCGGTTTTCGAACCCAACGAGGAAATTATGCTCCTGGCTCAGGCGGACGAAACACCCGCCGAAGAATCATTCCCGGGCGAACAGCAGGACGAGCTTTTCAAAAGCGAAGAATTGCGAGATGTCCGCACCAGTTTCCTTCTATCCCTGGTTCTGCCGGGCGCGGGAGAATACTATGCCGGAAGCTACATCAAAGCCGGAACCTTCCTCGCCCTCGAAGCCGGTCTGTGGGCGGGATATTTTGTTTTCAACAAAAAGGGCGACGACGGAATCGAGGAATACGAGGATTTCGCCGACGAACACTGGGACTTCGATTATTACATCGACTGGTTCGCCAATGAAATCGATTCCTTCGACATCTACACCGAACAGCTTCCCATCGATACCGTAATCAGCGGCGGAGACACGACTTACGCGCCCAATAAGACCCACGACTACTACGAAATGATAGGCAAATACGACTGGTTCATCCTCGGCTGGAACGATTTCGACAACCGCGACGCCGTCCGTGACTCCACCCTCAGCGTCGCCCGAACTCAGGGGGACATCCTCAATGTCCTTCGCGGCGGTCAGGCGAACGCATTCTTCCGCAGTGCATGGCGCAACGAATATATGGACATGCGCAAAGAGGCCAACGACCAATACACTACCGCGAAATACTTCATCGGCGGCGCGATCCTGAATCACGTCCTCAGCGCCTTCGACGCCGCGTGGACAGCCAAACGCTCCAACGACCAAATCTATCAGGGCTTCACCTTCCAGCCCAGCCTGAAAACCGACATCGCCCTGGATTCCCACGGCAACCCGGAACCCCGTTTAGTCCTCAATCTGGCGACTTTCTAATGCGCAGATGCCTTTTCATACTACTTCTGCTGGCATTTTCCGCCTCTGTTTTCGCACAGGCGACGCCTAATCCTTTCGGCGGCACCGGCGGTTTCTTCGACGACGATGAGCCTCGCGATTCCGGCAAATCCAAATGGGCCGCGGCGGGGCTTTCCCTCCTCGTTCCCGGCGCCGGAGAGATATATCTCGGCGACAAACGCGCCGCCGGCTACTTCATGGCCGCGGAGGGAGCAGTGTGGGGCACCTTCGCCGGTTTGACAATTCGAGGCAACTGGCTGAAGCAGGAATACCGCAATTACGCCGCGATTCACGCCGGAGTTCAGCCTCAGGGCAAGGACGACGAATTCTTCGAAGATGTCCTGCGATTCTCCAGCAGGGATTCATACAACAACTGGTATCACCTCGTTTATCGCGACCAAATCCCCCTCTACCCGGAAACCGACGAATATTACTGGGAATGGACCGACAACGATGAATGGGACACCTACGAAGATATGCGCTCGAAAAGCGAAACCTCCTACCGCAACGCGAAAATCACCCTCGCCGCGGGGCTTATTAACCGCGTAATCAGCGTGGCTTATGTCCTTCGCTACCAGCCCCCGGAGACCGATATTTCCGATAAAGGCGGGTTCAATCTCCGCCCGACAGCCTTCACCGGAACCTCCCCCGACGGCCGGATGGAGCTTGGGCTTGGAGTTTCCGGAAGTTTTTAAAACCTCGCAATCTTTGACTTCCTTTCCTCCGAATATCTTTGCATTTTTTGAGCAGTCATCCTCAAAATTAACCGCAAAATGTTGTTAAAAGCAAACAACACTTTATTAAAACCGCATAATACTTTTTGAGAACCGCATGACTGTTTTTTAGAACCGAACGTTCATTTATTAAAACCAATCATTACGTTATTAAAACCGCATAATATATTTGTATAAACCATCATCACTTTGGTAAAAACAGTCATCTTGATATAGAAAACCGTTCAAGGTTTTTTCTCATCTTATTCGATGTGAAGAATTGCTCGATTGCTATGTTTGATAAAAGCTGAAAGGGGAACTATTCGCTTACTTGGCGGTTTTCCCGCTGTTTCTCGGCTTCGAGTTCGCTCAGAATACACCCGCAGTAGCGCTGGCGGTATAATCCCATCTTTTTCGAGGCCGTGATTCCGCGTCCCCAGAGGGTTCGAAAATCCCGATACAGAAATTCCGCGCCCGTCTCACCGGCGATTTTCCCCGCGATTTCGCGGATTTCATCGTGAAGCTGATACTTCGAGTATAACAGGGTCGTGGTGAAGGCGTCGAAACCCTTTTCGACAGATGTTTCCGCGACTGCGCGAAGGCGGTCTTCGTAGCATGTTAGACATCGTTCGCCGAAAATCGGATTTGCGAGAAGATTTTGCAGGCTTGAAACTAAATCATAATCGTCATCATAAATTACCGGCAGATTTGCCAACTCGGAAAGCTGTTCCAGAGCCTGTTTGCGAAGCTTCCATTCGCCGTAGGGATGAATATTCGGGTTGAACCAATACGCCGTAACCTCGAAACCCTCACCGCGAAGGGATTCCACCGGCATAACCGCGCACGGCGCGCAACAGGTATGGAGCAGAACCCTCATTTGCCCATCGCCCTTCGAACTTCGGCTACGATGACATCCGGCCGGCGGTTGATGTATGGCTTATGCAGGCGCAGAACCCAGTCGGAGTAAGTAATTCCCGCCGATGTTGCAATGCTCGATTGAATACTCTCGTCCCGCTCGAAACGGATTTCGACTCCCTGAACGGTTTTTCGACGCTTGCCCATAACCTCTACACCGCTCTCCTCGATAAAGAGATCTACTGCATCGACCATGTTAATCGGAAACTTCTGCTGATGATACAGAAACCCCGTTCCGAAGGAGATGAATTCGGGCGTAACCCGCATCATAAGGGGCGGGCGAATCAGAAAATACAATTGAGATAGGATAATCATCGAGCCGATGATGAAAGTGAAAGTGACGAATACGAAGATCTTTATCTCATTATCTGGACCGAGGACGCTGTCGAAAAGGATGTTCGTGAAACCGACATCGATGCCGGCGATGACGAAAAGAGCACCGATTATAATAAGCCCCAGGCAGAAAAGCCGAGAAAGACGAACCTCGAAACTATCTTTCATCTACTGCATCCTTCCGAATTGAGTGTCGTGCAACGACTTATACACCCCGCCCCTTGCCAGAAGTTCGCCGTGCCTGCCCATCTCGACAATTTTGCCGCCGTCGAGAACCACGATTTTGTGGGCATTCACCACGGTGCTAAGTCTGTGGGCGATTATCACGGCGGTGCGCCCCTCCATCAGGTGATCGATGGCTTCCTGCACCAGCCGTTCCGATTCCGTGTCCAGCGCCGATGTCGCCTCGTCGAAAATCAGGATTGGCGGGTTTTTCAATATCGCCCGGGCGATAGCCAGCCGCTGACGCTCCCCGCCGGAGATTTTCGTGCCCCGGTCGCCTATCATAGTGTCGAGACCGTTGGGCAATTTCTCGATAAATGGCCACGCATTAGCCGCTTTAGCCGCCGAGATAATCTCCTCCTCCGGCCAGTCCGATCTGCCGTATGCGATGTTCGCGCGCACCGTGTCGTTGAAAAGAACGACTTCCTGAGTTACGATGCCCATGAGCGCACGAAGGCCGGACATGTCCAAATCGCGAAGGTCGTGGCCGTCGAGGGTGATTCGTCCCTCGACCGGATCGTAGAACCGCGGTATCATATCCGCCAACGTCGATTTTCCCGCCCCCGAAGGCCCCACAAGAGCGACTATCTCGCCCTTGCGAAGGGTCAGATCGATGTCCCGAAGGGCGTAATCATCGATGCCCTCGTATTGAAAACTGACATGCTCAAAATGGATGGCGTCCCGGAAATCATCGACCGGAAGGGCATTGAGTTTATTTTCGATTGCCGGAGGGGTATCCATCAAGTCGAAAACCCGCTTTGCCGCGGCGAGGCCGGTGTTAATCCGCGCGAATTTATCCGAAAAAAGTTTCACAGGTTGCATAATCAAAAACAGCACGAAGATATACTGCATGAAGGATTCCGGCGGAATGCCCTTGCCCGCGAGAATCTTCGGCCCCATGATGAGAAGAACCCCCACCGCAATTGCAGTGGCTATCATCTCGTTGAAAGGCCCCGCCAAACGACGCACCCGAATGCCTTTGAGAACATTTTTAAGGTAAGCGTCGGCGTATTCGGAGAAGCGCTTCAGCTCGAAAGCTCCCATATCAAAGGCTTTGACAACGCGAATTCCGCTGGTGGTTTCCTGCAGGACGCTCACCGAGTCCGCCATCCGCTCCTGGCTTCGAGTGGAGTATCTGCGGAGCTTCTTGCCTATCCTGTCAAGAAGTAAACCAACCACAGGCAATAGGGCTGTGATAATAAGGGTCAGCTTCCAATCGATGAAGAGGAGAATCAGATAATAAAGGACAATGGACAACGGGTCGCGGATTAAATCGACCACAGACACCGAGATGGAGTCCTGCATTGTTTGAACATCGGACACAATTCGGCTGATAATCTCGCCCGTCCGGTTTTTATGAAAGAAAGAAAGGGATAGCTTGTGAATATGCCCAAACAGTTTTTTCCGGTAATCGTTCATTATCCCCTGAAGGGCGATACTGGTGAGAACAGTCTGCCAATAGAGGAAGAAATTTTTAGAGAACATTATGACAATCAAGAGGATACAAAAATTGATAAGAGTATCCATCTTGGTCTCTTTATAAACGAAAGGATCGAGTTTCGACTGAAGTTTTACCTTCCATCGGTCGATCATGTCCCCCTTCTCGAATGTCTCCTCCCTCTGCTCCTGAATGTTTTCAAGAGTTCCGCCTTCCGGCGTGAAAATAGTCCGGGTTACCGGAGCTATCATATACACGAGGGAGACATTGCTCACGGTGAACAGTATCATCGCGAGAATGCCCCCAGCCAGCGGAAGCCAGTAGGGAAGCAGAGACTTTGTGAGTCGAAGGAAAATCTTCATATTACGCTTTTTGAGTCTGCGAATCGGGCACTGTATGTTCGATATCGACAAGACCGGTCTTGCGAAGCCAGAAATGAAGCCGCGCCGATGCCCCCGAAGTCAGCCCGAAGGCAATCGACAGAATTGCCACGGGAATCTGGGTAACAGCGTATCGGTCGCTGAAGCCGAGATCCCCCGAAACGAGAACAATAATCCCGAAAGCCACGAATACGATGAAGATCGCGATGTTCAGAATATCGTCGAACAGGCCGGGAGCGCTCAACCCCTCTTCACGGACGACTCCGGTGTGTTTGCCTTTTCGCCACACAAGAAACTGGATGCCGTTTCGCACAAGCCCCCAGTTGACAGCGATTACGGTTATCCAAATCGCGGGAATACATATGGGCGTTACCCCCCGGTCGGCGAATAGGGGACTGCCGTAAAATGTGAAAACAATCCCCAAAACGAAAACAGTAACCGCGCTGACAAGGGACAGCCATCCTCGAAAAGCCAGATCGCGGCGAACGGTTTTTATCTCATCCGATGTCAGGTTGCGTGTCTTCTTCGATTTATTTTCGCTCATTTTAATCTCCGTATTTAAGAGTTTCTGCGTGGGCTATAATCTGAGTTATAGCCTGATTTTCGGTCAGCCTTCCCGTTTTTATCGCGATATCGGCCTCGGCGGTAAATTTGATTATCTCCCGCAAATCGTCCCGTTTCCATTGGCGAATCCAGTTGACGTAATCTTTTTTCTTCCACGGCGGAATTCTCACCTTTTTGAAACCGTCCGGGTCCGATTTCAGCTGAAGGAGGGTGAACATCTCCTTTTTGAGGAAAGCTATCATCATCGGCGCAGATTCGCCGAATTCGAACAGACGCTCGGCATAATTGAGCGTCGCCGCGAAATTTCTGGACGAAAAGCTGTCCGAAAAGGCGAAAATGTTCGCGGTTCGAGAATGGGCGGTCATGCCGTCGATAATTTCCTCGGTGATACGGTCGCCGTCGGCCATCAGAGCGAGTTTGTCCAGCTCGGTGTCCAATGTCTGAAGGTTCACCCCGACTCTGCCGACAAGATACGCCGCCTCGCGCCTTCCTAGCTGAATATCCTTTTCCGAGGCCATTCCGGCAACCCACGAAGTCATCTCGCGGTCGTTGCTTATTGAGCATTCGATAGGAGTCAGAACTTTCGAAAATGTCTTGTGAAATGCGACATTTTTTCGGGGGGGGGTGGCTTCCACCACTATTAAGCATTCGTCCGGAATCTTAAATTTTTCCATCCCCTCAAATACCGACTTCCGGCACTTTTCGGCCTCGCGAAGGATAACCAGTCTGCGGTCGGTCATCATGGGCAATGCCAAAATGGCATCGAACAGTTCCTTGCCGTCGCCGATGTCTTTGCCCCAAAATTCGTCGTAATTGAACTCGGCGAAATCCGGCGGCACCGTAGTTTCCCTGATTCGGGCGATTATCCCCGCCTTAATATAAGTCTCTTCGCCGAAAAGATAGTAACCGGCTGTCTTCTCAGCTCCAATGGAATCGATGATATTTTTATATTCTTCAGGTTTCATAATCCATAATAATAATTCCCAAAAAGGCAAAGGTCAATTACTCTTTGACCGGATAAGATAAAACTCCTAATTTCATATGCTTTTATCAATTCAACATTATGAACAAACATATTCCTTGACTATAATTTTTTTAAATCTTATATTATTAAAGATGCTTTTTACGAAGCGGGTCGCAGTATATTCTCAAAGGGTTCAAATGAAATTCAGAAGCTGGGTCTTATTGTTAACATTACTTGTATCCGCAAATGTCTTTTCTGCCTGGTCTCTGGACTGGACAGGGGAGCCAGGCTACGAAACGGACGGCGTGCAACCGGACGAAGGTCTTATTGGCGCGCCTTACAACTTCCGAATTAGATTTGTTGCCGACGATCCCGCGTTGCGTCCCCAATGGGTTCGCCTCCTCATCGACCTTAACGAGGACGGCAAGTTCGGCAGGGCGGAGGAGTTCGAACTTCGCCCAGACCCCGATAATAAAGATATCTGGGCGCTGGAGAAAAAGATTTCCATTCACGAGGGCAAAACTCAGCGTCAGCATATCGCCTACTATTTCCAGGCGATGGCAAACAACGAAATCAAGACCAGCATGCTGACCTATGGCCCCATTGTGGGCGGCTTCAATAACTCCTTCATCATCGAGGGCCAGGGGTGGTTCATCGAAGAAGCTCTGTTGCCCCTCGAGCTTAAAACAATGGCGGGAACAGAGCAAATCGTTATTACCAACACCAGCAACACCGCCTTGACAGTTGCCCTGTCCCTTCCGAAAGATTTCCCGGGCCCCTTTCACCCCCTCGAAGATATTGAATCTCGAGAAGTTAACGGTTTCGTAATCAGCGCAGTCGTAACCGATTCCAAGATAGACCAGGTCGATGATGAAAGCTTCAATCAGAGCGGTTCAGAGGACGTAATTACATTCGAAAAGAAGATAGCGAAAAACGGCGTCTTTGGAATTGGGAAAAGGTCCGACGGCGAAACCATCCTTCCGGGAGAATCTGTTTATGTGTGGCTTCAGATCAGAGCCCCCGCAACCACCCAGGGCGACGACGCCATGGGCGATCAGATGGTATATATTAAACTCGAAGTAACACCCACAAACTCATAAAGAAGGATACTATCGAAAAAGAGAGTTATCTATTTTTTCCCAAGAAAACATGAATTGATTCACTGAATAGAATTTCTCTTTTCCGGTTTCACATTTTTTTGAAATCGTAAAACTCAGGAGGATAAGATGAGAACATTAGCTATGGTGGTTCTGGCGATTCTAATTGCCATTACAGCATTTGCTGTGCCCCAAGAAATGAACTATCAGGGCAAGCTGACAGATCCGGACGGCGTGGCTATAGAAGGCACTGTCACCATCCGGTTTTCTCTGTGGGACGCCGAAACGGGCGGTTCCGAAGTCTGGTTCGAGAACAGAACTGTGGATGTCTTCCACGGGCTGTTCGACGTGAACCTCGGAGAAGTAAATCCCATAACACTCTTGTTTGAGGGGGATTTATGGCTTCAGCTTGCTGTCGAAGGCGAGGTTCTCGACTCCCGTCAAAGTATGACCGCCGTTCCCCACGCTTTCAGAGCCGCTGTGGCGGAAAGTCTGGCAGGCGGAGTCATTGTCGAACATAACGAGCTGACAGGAATCCAGGGCGGAACAACCGATGAATACTACCATCTTACAGAAATCCAGCATACCCAGCTTCACGCCCCCGGTTCAGATAATCAGAATCTATTCTCATCCGTAACCGATGGCGTCGATACTTACACTGCTTCCTCCGAAACTGACGGCTTAAGATTCGTAGGAACCGGCGGAGTCGATGTGAATGTGGATGACGTTACCGGCTCCATAACAATCGACGGTGCTTCCGCTGGCGACAATTGGGGATCACAGGCTGTCGAAAGCGACCCATCGCTGACCGGCGACGGCACCTCCGGCACGGAATTGGGAATCGCAACCGACGGCGTCAATGATACCCATATCGATTGGGGCTTAGGCGCCAATGAAGTCAGCGCTGACGATGTTCCCTACGATAACACCGCTTCCGGTCTTACTGCCGCTGACGTCCAAAACGCGATCGACGAACTCGACGACGCCATAGCGGCATCCGGCGACGGCTGGGGTTCGCAGGTAGCCCAGACCACAGCACGTATCGACGGCGACGGCACTGTCGGCGACCCTCTCGATATCGCCCAGCAGGGGGCCGCCGACGGGCAGGTTCTCAAATGGAACTCAGCATCTACTGCATGGCAACCAGCCGACGATATAGATACCGACGAACAAGACCTCTCCCTAATCGGAACCAATTTGAACATCACCGACGGCGCGGGTGTAAGCCTCGCAGGCTTCATGGACAATACCGACGACCAGACCGACATCGAAGTGCCGTTGACCAGCATCGGCGATTTTACGGTTGTCTCCGGGGAGACCGAGGTCCACGGAGCATTGGTTGACCTCGACGACGCGATAGTCGCGAACCAGAACGACATCGCGACGAATACTGCGGACATCGCGACGAACACAGCAGACATCGCTACGAACACAGCAGATATTGCTACGAAC
>NPIE01002050.1_pt1 | contig 49001 bp, 32 predicted proteins | sample 8637661 | NCBI WGS metagenome assembly NPIE01 (sample SAMN07420842, study PRJNA396082) | bioreactor metagenome | isolation source: sample BA12 brine-fed electro-methanogenic bioreactor BA | place: Japan: Kochi | collected 2016-12-09 | reverse complement strand
GGGGGGATTGTAGAGTTCCATCTTTGCGTTGACCGACAGATGGCCTTTGTCTTTGGCAAATGCCGGCGCCACGGCGATTGCGAAGATGCATAGGATAAGAAGAAGCTTTTTCATTTCGACCTCCGTTGAATTGTTTAGTTAAAATTAGTGTTCATGCGCGGGTTTGTCAAGAGGAATGAATGATGACAAAATCCGAATTACTAAATCCTAATGACTAATGGCTGATTGCGGGGTTAAGCGTTTGGAATTGGCAGTTTCGAGAGAAAAACTGCGGCGCTTTTTGGAAGTTTGTCGATGATTTGGGCATTCGATGAGGATTTATGAGCTTTCCCTTTCCCTTGGTTCGCGATATTTTGCGATGTTTGGATGGTTTACGGGTTCCTAAAGGTGAAACATCGGGCGAAACTCGAATCCATGTCTCGGATATGGTCGATTGGCACGCAAATGCCTGTGGATAATGCTCCTGAGTTTCCTGTCCCTGTGTTTTATACGTAATTTTTTTCGTTTATATCTATTTTTGTTTTCTTATTTATGATGTTTATTAAAAAGTTATATTAATTATTTCATTGCTATTAGTTGTCTTTTGTTTAATATGATAATTTATTATATCACTTTCCTTTTTCTTTTTATTACTATTATAATCAATTTGTATATTTCTTATTCTATTTTGCTTTTATATAAAATTTATCTCGTTACATATACTATTGAACCATAATCTTTTATAATTTGAATCAAATTTAAACTTAATTTAAAGCAAATAAATTTGAATGCTACCTAACTGTATAAATATCATATTAAATGTATTTCGATATTAATGCATATATTTTAATATCAGATAGAATATATTTTAATTTTAATATAATTAACTAATATTTATATCTCTTCAAATATTATTTCAATCAAACTATTTTACATAGCTATCGAATGTTCAGTGATATAAATACAGGGATAGCGGTAAGTGGCGCGATTTCTTCGCGTCTGGAGGCAACTTCTTGTATGAGGTTCGGGCAGATTCCCCTTCTCGATGCCGGGATTACGCCCCTTGACGCGAGGATTCAATACAATGGCGAGATTTGGCATAAACGCTGGCAAAGGAATTGGAGTAAATGCGAAAATATCAGGGTTCGAGACGCATATTTAACGGGCTTTGGCGGGAGGATTGCCTGCTGAGGGGCCGGTTATGGGGATTTCATCGGGGCGTTTATCGAGAAAAGGCTTCACCCGATTGGGGCTTTCGCAGGTTCAACCAGCATGTTTGCAGGACAGGGAACCTTAACAAATACGGAAACTGAGCTCGCGATGTCCTGAGCTTGCGATGTCCTGAGCTTGTCGAAGGGTCGAAGGATCGAAGGGTCGAAGGGTCTTCGATTTATATCAAACAGAAAGGCTTCGACAGGCTCAGCCACCGTGCTTGCAGGCTCAGCCACCGTGCTTGCAGGCTCAGTAACCTTGCTTGCAGGCTCGCCACCGTGTCTCTCCATTAGTCATTAGGATTTAGACATTAGGATTTCCGCCTATGGCTCTGTGCTACAGCCGTCCAGGGAAAAGAGGCTGTCGAGGGTTATCGTGATGCTGTCGCCGTCCGCCCAGTCGTCCCAGACCGCGATGGTCGTGTCCGAGGCGAAGTCGAAGATGATGTTGGCCGAGGGGGACGCGATATGGCTCGTGTCCGCGAGGCCGGAGGGGTGGTGCTCGATGACCGTGAAATAGGCGCGCGTGGTATCGATGCCGAAACCGGAGGTGTCCGAAACGCCGAACACCACCGACGCGCTCGAACACGCCACGAAACTCCAGCACGGCAGGGGGCAGACCACGGTCAAATCCAGCGGCCTGCATGGGGTGATGTAGTAGAACCAGCAGGAATCGAGGACGTTCGGCGGGCAGTAATTCGCGGTGTCGGCGGCGGTAACGCATAGTTCGAGGGTGTCTCCTCGATTGTAGAGGGAACTGTCCGGCGCCCATTGGACAAACCAGTCGCCTCCGGAGGGGGTCAGGGAGATGGTTTCCGCGACGCCGTCAACGGTGAAGACTATCGAACCGGTGTCGAGACCCGCCATGGAATCGGCGAGGTAAAACTCGAAGAACTCCGGCACGAAGGGGGCTGTGGAATCGGGCGCGGGGTCGATGCCCCAAATCGCCGGCGGTTGTAAATCTACGAAGAAGGTCAGGCAGACAGGATCTTCGAGCCAGCCGGTGCATGTGTCTCCAGCGGTTTCGACGCAGGCGTTCACCGTGTCGCCATGTTCGAAGGTGTCCGGCGCTACGGGCATAAAGGTTAGAATCGAATCGCCGTCCCAGAAAAGTTCCGGGTCGATAATCGTGAAATGGTCGCCATCGACGGAAAAATCGAAGGTGCCGGGGTCGATTTCGCCGCAACACGCGCCGGAACAGATGACGTAAAGCTCGAAAATCATCCCCGCGATTCCGCCCGAGTTGTAGCCGATGATGGTCAGGGTGTCCGTTCCGCCGTGGAATTCGGATGTCAGGTCGAACTCGTGAAGGGTTCGCCATCCGGTGGAGCCGCCGCCGGGGTTGCCGTGGGTAGTGTCGATGTAAGTGCCGTTAGCGTAAACCGTGCCCTTATTATCGACCTGAATTCGAATGAACGCGGTGTCGATGGAGGCGCACCCGCTCTCGACCAGCACGCGATACCAGTTGCCGTGGGAGCCCAGCGCAGGATATTCGCTCCAGACCCAGTTACAGCTGTCGGTGTCGAGATGAACCCAATAATCCCCCCACGGCGTGGGATCGAGGGCGATTACCGGCTCCCATGTGCCCGATGTCGAATCGTAATAATCGACCGTCGAATCGCTGGAGGTTACTTTGAAAGTGTCCCCGAACTCGCAACAGCCGATGAAGACGTTAATCTGCTGGTCGGCGCAGGAGGTGAAAGTGCTGTCGTAGGGATATGTGATATCCGCGCAGACCTTCGTGGTTTCGACGTCCTCGGGCTCGAGGCAGAGTTCGTCGAACATGAGCGAGACCACCGGGCTGTCGGGATCCGCCCATGTGTAAACATAGTCGATACAAGGATATTGCGGGCGGTTGAAAGCAGGCCACTTGCTCCCTCGGGCGTTAGGGTAGCGGGCTTTGGCGTCGTTTATCAAAAGGGTATCGAGGAAAAATGTCGCGCCCAAATCGGAGAAAATCGTGCAGTATAAGGAATCGTCGTCGTGATAGAAGATGTAAACGTTGCCCCGGTCGTCGGTTACGACATCGCCGGAATATGACACGCGCGGGTCTGCTGAGGTGTTGCCGAATATAGTGCGGCGCGCGCTCCATGTGGATGTTGCATTCCAATGAGTTCGATAGCGGACGCTGTCGGCATTGGTCATGAAAGAGGCCATCCACTGCCATATCGCGTGGAGATTCTCCAGGGAATCGATGAACAGGGAGGTGTATTCGACGGCGGCGGCGATGTCGTCGAAATCCAGCGAGTCGTGGTTTTCGCCGTTGTAGCCCATCCAGACCGCGCCGTCCTTCATTTTATGGGCGATATGATAGTTGCCCGAGTAGTTATTGCGATAAACGACATGGGGCCGTCCCGATTGGTCGATGTCGATGGAGGGCCATCTGGAGGGGGTTCGCGTGCCGATATCCTCCCTCGGCCCCCATGTGGCGGAAACCCTGTCGAACATCATGTATCGAACCTGCCAGCTCGAGGGGCATCCTGTCCACGCGGCGTGGAGGTTGTTATTCGGGCCGACGGCCAGGGAGGGGCAAAAGGCGCCCGGATAGCTGGAATATGTGCAAATCGTTGTAATCGAGGGGTTTGGGTAGCGTGTGTAGAGCAGATCGGCGTCGGAACCGGTGGTGTTGCCGCGCCAGATAATATGCAGGGTATCGTAGGCGTCGATGGCCATGGTGGGCATTCGGTGGTCGTCGCTAAGGCCGGAGGTCAAATCCGCCCATATGGGATCCCACGATGCGCCGTCGTCGGTGCTTCGAGCGATATAAACCTCCCGCTGGGCGCCGACTATCGCCTCGTAAACGACATAGAGATTCCCCGCGGAGTCGCGAACAATCGTCCGCTGATTGTTAAGGCCGGAGGCCGTGGACGCGACATCCCGCGCAATTCGCACCGGCGCGGAGAGAAGGCATGCCGCAATAATCAGAAAAAATATTATCGACAAATTCTTCATATCACCTTAGCAATAAAAGGGTTCCGTTGCAGACCACCCTGCCGCCGGAGGTCAGGACGTAGATGTAGATTCCGGGGTCTGCGGAGGAACCGTCACTGCGTCTGCCGTTCCACATCCGTCCAGGCGCGGACACGATGTCCTCCTGAGCGGGGATTGTCGAACGCCAGACCTCGCGGTTGCGCGTATCGAAGACTACTAACTCCCCCGGCTCGCTGAACATGTTGGGGTAGAAGAACATAGCCTCGTCGTTGATGGCGTCGCCGTTCGGGGTGAAGGGGTTCGGCACGACCTCGCATCCTACTTCCGGCTCGATGAGGAAGCTCCAGCAGTATTCGTCGATGTTCGGCGCGCATCGGTCGGGGGAATCGCCGATGGTTAGGCAGACATGCACCGACTCGCCGTTTACGAAAGTCAAACCGACATCCTCAGGGCGGAAATAAAGCTCGCCGCAGGGGGCGTCGGGGCTCCATTGCATATCTTCGAGGGAATAATCGGCACCGTCGATGGTCAGGATTGCCGATGATGGATCGACGCCTGATAACCGGTCGCAGAGCCATAGGACAATGTCCTGGCGAATATCTCGGGTCATCTCCACTGCGGGCTGGGATAATTCGGCTGTGGGCGGGTCGTAATCGACGATGAAAGCCCACTCCAGCGGCGCGGAGATATCGTTGCCGAAGATGTCCTCGGCGTGGTTGAGGGAGACATGGATAGTGTCGGCGTCGAGCCAGCCGTCGGCGGCGAAGTAGGTCAGGATAGGCTCTTCCCAGCTTATCTCCGGGGAATCGACGGTGAAAATATCGCCGTTTATATCGAGTTCGATGGTCGATTCGGCGATGCCATGAGGATCGAGGATTTCTATTACTGTCGATTCCGGCGCGCAGGCACTGTAAACCCAGGGTCCGGGCTCGATTATCGAGGGAATCGGAGCCTCCGGGTCGCGCATGAACCATGCTAAACGGAGGGTGTCAGAGTTGGGTTCGCATAAATCGGGGGAATCTCCGGCGCTGATGCTTATTATAATGGAATCTCCAGGCGACCAGACCAATCCGGCATCGCTCGAAGCAAAGGAGAAAACCGAATCGGCATATACCGCGCCGAATTCGCCGTCGCCGAAAATTAAGCCATTGACATCTGCGCGAATAGAGACCGTGTCCAGGCCGGAAATGCTGTCCCAGATGCCGAAGGAAAAGCCAGCGGGCAAAGATGTTAAATCGCCTATAGGCGGCGAGACAAGTTCTAACACCGGCGGAGCGAGGTCGATATAGAAAAGGACAGACGCCTCGATAATGGATGTGTCAAGCTCGCCAACGCATGTGTCCGCCGCGAAAACGAGTTTTGCAAAAACCGTGTCCCCATTTTCGAAAGTGTCCGGCGGCTGAGGGGTGAACACGAGGGTCGAATCCCCGTCCCAGTCAAGTTCGGGGTCGCTGTAGGCAAAGTGTTGACCGTTGACCACATAATCTATCGACCACGGATCGATTTCGCCGCAACAGACCCCGGGGTTCAGAATCGAGACATGGAAGGCCAGCCCCGCCCATCCGCTTACATTGGTGGCGAGGAAAGTTAGAGTGTCCGTGCCGCCGCGAATGTAATCACTCAGGTCGAACTCGAACATGGTGCGCCATCCCCACGGCCCGGTGCCGGAATATCCGTTGGTAGTATCGACAAACTCGCCGTTGCAGTAAACCCACGCCTGATTATCGCACCGGATTTTTATCGTGGCGCGGAAAATATCGCCGCAGTCATGTTCAAGGAAGGCGCGGAACCAATATCCACGGCTTGGAGCCATGGTGCTCCCCCATACCCAATCAGCGCCGGGGACTTCGTAGGGCGCCCAAACAGAGGGATCCCGCGCGGAAACCGGACGCCATGTTGCAGACGCTGAATCGTAATACTCGACTGTCGCAGGAGAGCTGAAAAGCTCGGTAGAACAGGGTTCAGGACAGGAAATGTAGGTAGTAATCGACTGATCCGAGCAGGCGGAAATTACATCGGACGGCGGAAAAACGGTCTCCGCGACGACGAAGGTCGTGTCCTCCTGGCCGCAGGTGTTATCGTAGATAAGATACCGAACCGTGCTGTCGGGATGGTTCCATGTATATACATAGTCGATACATGCGCCGGTGCGGTTGAAAGGCGGCCACAGGGAACCTCGCGCCGTAGGAAAACGCGCCTCGTAATTGCCGTGGCTGACAACGCTGTCGGAAACGAAACTCATGCCGTCATCGTAGGAAATCGCGACGTAGCATGAATCGTTATCGTGGTAGAATACGTAAATCACGCCGGATGAATCGACCACAACGTCGCCGTTGTAGGCCGTGTAGCTGTCGGAGGAATCATTTCCCCAGATAGGGTAAACGCTCCCCCAGGCGTCCGCGGAATAATCGAACCTGCGAAAACGCACCGTGTCCGGGTGGCTTCCGAAATGGTCGTTCCATTGCCATGTGGCGTAGAGATTGTCATCCGGATCCATGTAAATACTCGTGAACTCCAGCGATGAACTTCCCGGCACGATGAAAACGTCGAGGGTGTCGCGGTCTTCGCCGTTGAATCCGCGCCATGTGCCGCCCACTTTCATTCTGTGGGAACAACGATAATGGCTTGGGCTTCCGAAGGTGTTCCGGTAAACGACGTGGGGGTTGCCGTCCGAATCGGCTTCGACAGAGGGCCACCGGGAGGGTGTCCGCACACCGACACTTTCCGTCGGCCCCCAACTGCCGGAGGAGACATCGAAACGAGAATACCGCACCTGCCATCCGCTGGGACATCCCGTCCAGACAGCGTGAAGATCGTCATCCGGGCCGACCGCGAGGCTGGGACAATACGCTCCGGGATAACCCGTTCCAGCGCAGATAGTTTCGATCGTGAAATCGGGCCACTTGGCGTAAAGGAGATCCGCATTCGAGCCTGCAACGATGTTACCGCGCCAGATGACATGCAGTGTATCCTGAGAATCGATAGCCAGCGAGGGATGAAAATGGTCGGCCAAATCGGATGTAACCTGCCGCCAGATTGGATCCCACGTCATCCCGTTATCGTTGCTCATGGCGATGTATATCTGGTAGTTCCTGCTGTCGTAACCGGAATATGCGCAGTAAAGGATTCCGCCCGAATTGCGGACTATCGTGCGCTGATTATTCAGACCCGAAGCCGTGCCGTGGACATCCCGCGCCACAACTACGGGGTCTGCGAGTGCCGAGAGGGTGAAAAGTAGAAACAGTATTGCGATTTCTTTTCGGAACATGGGTATCCAGTGCAATGTTTATTTACAATTTAATGCAAATTTAACCGAGAGTCAAGGTTTTAGGCGGGACTATTAGATTTTTTATGGCAGAGTTTTTTGATAATGGGTTAACGCAATATTAGAAGGCTGTTTTCGATGCCGTCTTCGGTATCCGTGTCCGGGTTCGAGGGATCCATCACCCAGCTGACTCTGTCCACAACATATTTATATTGGTATCTTCCCGGAGGGAGATCGATTTTTAAATTCCAGATTCCGTCGCCGTTATCGTCTGTCATGATTCCAGCGGAAGGGTCGAGGATTCCGCCGGTATCCTTAGTTCCGCACCAATTGTTGAAATTGCCGCATACTTGAACATGCTTGGCCGCGGGATTTTCATATTGAAACAAGACTCCGCCATCCACTCTATGCGGAGCCGGAAGCCTGTTTCTAATTGCGTCCCCGACCGCGCAGGCACAGAAAATCATCATTAAACAGACCGCTATTATTTCAAGTGCTCGTTTCATATCGCTTCCTTAGAAATCCATTTCTCCACGGAACCCTATCTGGCGGATTTTTCCGAGTTCTTCCCACGCTTCGGCGTAGCTTGCGTTGTTTTCACGCATATAGCCGTCGATGAACTCGCGACGTCCGGCAACCCAGCCGTTCGCCATAACCGGATGGAACCCCCAATATACCTGCATTCGAACATTTTCGACAGGGCTGTATTGAAGATACGCGAAAAATGGATTAGCCGAGCTGTCCCAGAGGGTCGAATCGTCCGCGGAAACAGCTGAGATGCTATGATAAGCCGCGTCGAAACCCAGATGCCAGTTCTCGGTCAGATGAATCGCAAGGGCATATTTGGAAAGCATTTCAGATTCGGTCCGGCCATCGGCGAATTCGGCATCCGCCCAATCTGCGCGAATATCATATAGGAGAAACTCCCACAAAAAAGAGCCTTTCATCGAGAAGCCATATTGAATGGCATCCCGCTGAGTTCCGGAAAAAGCGTCCTTCGATTTATCCAATCCGCCGTAAACTTTCAGGGGTATGTATTTATCGAGAGCCAAATTCAGCTGGAATGCTTCCCACCATGTTTTTGATTCCTCCGGCGTTATTTCGAAGAAGGCCATATCCACTCTGCCGTCCCCGTCGGTCGAAGGCATCGGCTCGATGTAAACTCCGGAGTCTTCAGGCGAAGAATACATAAGGGATGAGTATTCTCCGCCGATACGAAGCAAATCGAAAAGGGGGACATCGAATCCCGTGCCGCCGAGATGGCCTTTTCGCGCTCCAAGTTCGAGGTTCACCGGGCCGTTGTCGTCCCGGGCGTCGTTTTCGCGGTTTCCTGCGACGATTCCGCCGTAGTAGTCGTAGCCGAGATATTGCACCCAAGCAGAAATCGCGTCGTCATCGAACCGCAAATCCCCGCCGTAAAGCCATTCGGTCTTGCCTAGAGCGAACCAATCGCTTGTCGAGCCGGTGGAGTCAATCCAGTCGTCAAGAGCCGGCAGAGTTAGGTTTGCGTAGGAATACCACCAATTTCCGGAATCCATACGCAGTAACGCGCCGATTTCCATAGGTCCCACCGGCCTCGAAATCCGCGCCCCGAGGATATCCGTGGCGTATTCGGTGTAAGCATCGGGGTTAGGCGATGGCGACACTACCTCCTCGGCGAAAAGTCCGAGTGTAGGCCTTCCGAGGTCGTCCAAGAGAGCGCCTTCGGGCAGTTGAGCCGCTCGACTGTAATATCTGTCGGCGTAGATTCCAGTCAAATGCGCGCCGAAAAGGGTTCCGTCCGCTTTGATTCCGCCGGTGCCCATTCCGAAGGGCAATTCGACATCGGGACTTCCCGCCATCGCCGACTCTCCGACGATTTCCATCGGGTCGCCGAGGCCGCCTACCGGCCTGTTGTAGTAAATCTGTCCGCGAAAATTGTCGGTGATTAAATCGACCGCCGCGCTGTCCATCGCGAGGGCGGCTTCGTAAATTCGGTCGGCGTCCTTCGTGTCGAAACTCAAAGCCCCCAGGGCACGGACATTGTCGCTGATACTCACGCGCAAATATGCTTCCATACGGTGCCTTGGGACATCGAGACGAAAACGCTTGTCCCCGTCGTGGTTCCACCGGCTTTCGGCGATACCCGTGTATTTCCCGCCGATATAAACTCTGCTGTTCGCGAAGGTATTCGATACGCGTTCGACCACACCGGTCTCCTCGGCCTCCACAACCTCGCCGGATTTTGAAATCTCGACAAGGGAATTCACGCCGCCGTAGCCGTCAGGCTGAGTTCGCGGGTTGTCGGGGTCGGGTTGCCAGTTGCCATCTACAATGTATTTATATCCATATTTACCGGGCTTGAGAACAACCGTTTTCGACCAGTTCCCATCGCCGTCGGATTCCATCTCCGTGGCATTCGGCGACCAGCTGTTGAAATCCCCCGCGATAAAAACCTGACGCGCTCCGGGATTGTAATATTCGAAAGTGTATTCGGTGCCGTCGCCCGGCGTTTCAGGTTTTGGTGTTGCCAATTGCGCATTGTTGGATGATTCAACAACCTCGACATTCTTACTGCCTTTATATCCATCATCGATCAAATCCCCTTCTCGGTCACTATGAACTTCCAGTATCATTTCGGGAACGTTTATTACTGAATTCTCGCCTCCATAGGGATCGGGGGCCTTTTCAGGATTATTCGGGTCAGTTACGTAGTCTCCATCAACCACGTATTTATATTCGTATTTCCCGGGAAATAACTCAATTGTAGTCCGCCAGATACCGTCGTCGCCTTTTTCCATCTGATTGGCATCCGTTGACCATGAATTGAAATCACCCGCGACCGCTAAGTTTTTCGCTGTCGGGGCTTTGTAGCTGAATTCTACATTCTTGGTATCGACGACATCCTTTACTCTAAGTGGTTCAGTTTTTTCTATATTAGCATCAACCGACGCTTTCGGTTCTCCTGCCGGAGAGACTGTAACCACGGAATTCTCTCCGCCATACGGGTCAGGGTTCGTGTTGGGATTATCGGGATCGGTTGTGTATTCGCCATCGACCAAAAACTTGTATTCATAGCGTCTGGGCGCGAGTTCCAGTTCGACACGCCATATTCCGCCATCGAGCTTCATGGGCGTCGCGGTTTCCGACCAATCGTTGAAATCGCCGGCGAGATAGACCGCGTCGGCATTCGGAGCCGACAGAGTGAAAACGACACCGGATTCGCTTATCTCAACCCCCGCCAAAGCCGCCCCAATAAGCAATATGCCGGCCAGCGATATTAGAACTATCGAACTGAATCGTATCGAATCATTTCTCATCTTTTACTCCGCGAGGATATGGGATTTTATCGTGTTTGTAACTCGCCGCCGCTATCAGTCTGGGCATACATGTGCTCGTGAAGGACAGCCCAAAAACATAAGGAAACCAATACCAGCCGTTCCAGCGAACAAGCAGATATAGTGCATGACGAGTTTCGGTCTCCGAAAGGAACCTATACCAATACAAATTATATGATATTAATATATATACCAAAGGGACAAGTAATGTCATGATTAAAAAATAGACTGAACGCTTATGGGCACCCTGTTTGCGAAAATAGGGCAACCTGAAACTTATCATGGGGCTATGCAAAATCTCGTCCCACGACTCGTTTATCGCGGAGAGTTCCCATTTTGCCGCTGGCATTCCTGTCAATAATCCAACTAACAATGCGCCGGCAAGCCACGTCCATCTCGCACCGAGGCTCAATGCGAAATAGAAGACTATCGCGAGAAGTGCGGCATATATGAACATCATTAAACCGGCATGAAAATCCAAAGGAAGCTTGATTTTTTCTTTCATCAGAAATACACCTTCACGAAAAGTTTTATTTGCTTGTTGACGCCATGGCTGGCGGCTTCGTTGACAAAATCGTCGTCGTTGGTTAAATCGTTATCGGAGTCCCCCGGATTCCCAAATTCGAGGAAAACCTCAGCCGGCTGAAACCGCTCGTATCGAAGCTGGACAAAGGCTGTCTGCCGGGATTCGTAGCGTTCTTCGGCATTGACAGCGCGAGCATATAATTTTAGATTATTCGATAGATTTACGTTAATTTCCGCGCCCGTCGCGATAACCTGATACGGCGTGCCGATGTCCTTGGCTCTAACCTGAGCCCGCACTTTGGCAAGGCTGTTTTCGAGGCTTATCTCGCCGAACAGGGTGGGATATTCGCGGTCGGATTCATATGTCGGATCCCATCCTCGATAGTATTTATAATATGCCTTGGATTTGATATTATTGACCCACTCGATGTAAACTTCGCCGTAAGCCTCATGGTAATCACGCTCCGGATTTGACTCCGACACCCTCTGCAGGCGGTTTTGCGGAGCTGTCGTTCGGGAATAGCTTCCGGAAAGGTTAATCGCCTTCATCGGGAAAAAATAGACTCCGCGCAGGTAATACCCTTTCTCGTTGAAGCTCTGGTCGTAATCGAACTGGTTAGAGAGATAGCTTCGGAAATCCGCTCCGTAGTCGTGGTAGCGCGCCTGAAGCTCGAAATCTTTCAGCTTGAGCTGGCGCATCTCCATGGCCCAGATTATGTCTTCGGGGTCCTCCGGTTCGGCGGGCACTCTGCTGGTGGCGATTTGAGCGGTTATGTCGATATTCCCCAACGGCCGAAGAGGCGGAACAATCCTGCCGAGAGCGAACCCGATATCCCCGCCGAGAACGGCGTTGTAGTCCGATGTCGTCTCGCCCCAGTCTTTACGCGCGGCTGTGGCCCCCACACGAATCCTGTCCCCCCAAAGGGGCGCGTTAATTCTGCCGACCAAGGCGTCCTCACCGCCGGATGCCCCCGACCAATCATTATAATATGCCAGACCGCTGACCGGCCCAAGTCCCCAGAAATCCATCCGCAGAGCCTGAGTATCGCCAGATAGCCTGTCTGCGGTTACAACCTCGAAAAGCCCCTGAGAAAACCAATAGCGGTTCTCCTTAGCAAAAGCCAGAACCTCGAAATGCTTTGGCCATCGGTATTTGAGATGACCTTCAAGCAAAGTATATTCGTGAAACTGCCGTTCGGCGTCGTTGTCCTGCGTTCGAGAAAGCTCGGCGAAAAATTTCGCAAAAACCTCAGTGTTCTGCCATGGAGATGCGTTCAGCCTTAGTTCGAATCGATGACTCGGTTCGAAAAGTTGCCACGTGCCGTCTTCGGCCAAACGGGTTTGGATTTCGTAATACCCTCCAAGCCCTACGGCAAAGGCGCAGGCGGCGAAAATGAGAGGTATGGCAAGGAGTTTTTTCATTCCCCGTAGCCGTTGTTTGTTTTTATGTTGTTTTTGATTTTCATTCTAAAAAGTAAAATGCTTAATTTGTTCGCCTTTGTCAGCTATTTCGCTCATCGCCTCGATTCCAATCTGCAGATGAAGTTCGGCGAACTGCTCGGTCACCGAACGGTCGGACTCCTCGGTTTTGACTCCCTCCGGCGTCATGGGGGTGTCCGAAACCAGTAGAAGCGCGCCGTGGGAGATGTGGTTCGCGTGCCCCACAATGAAAACCGTCGCCGTCTCCATGTCTATGGCGATGACGGAGATTCTGCGGAGATATTCTTTGAACTCCTTATCCCACTCCCAGACCCTGCGGTTGGTTGTATAAACAACCCCGGTGCGATATTCGTGGTCGTGGGCTATAATCTTGTCCGATACAAACTTGTGCAGTTTGAAAGAGGGCAATGCCGGCACTTCCGGCGGGAAATAATCGTTCGAGGTTCCCTCTCCACGAATTGCGGCTATGGGCAGAATAAAATGGCCGATGTCCGCCGCATGCTTGATTCCGCCGCACTTGCCGAGGAAAAGCACCGCCTGCGGATCCTTTGCGCATAGCAGATCCATGATGGTTGCGGCGTTGGGCGAGCCCATTCCGAAATTTATTATTGAAAGACCGTTGCTGTTGGTCACGGACTGCATAGGCCCGCCGATTCCACGAATAGGCACATCGAATCGGACAGAAAAATCGTCCAGATAGTGCCGGAAATTCGTCAATAGAATTCGGTCGCCGATTTCGTCGATACCCACGCCTACGTAGCGTGGAAACCAGCTTTTGGCTATTTCGTATTTAGTCTTCATGCTATAAACTCAGAACCTCTGCTACTTCTTTTGCCTGACGTAAGTTACGCGAAAATCCTCGGTTACGTCTCGAACGAGTTTATCGGCGAGTTTGCCGTATGCCTTATCCGGGTCTTCGGAATCGAAATGGAAGCTTCCGCCGAAGAAACCAGCATCGGAAACCTCCCGCTCCGCCCGGGACGAACCGCTCCAGACAGTTACGCCGGAAGAGGTGTCGCGCATTTTCAGCGTAAGCATCGCCGATACTTTAGACGATACGCTAAGGCTGGAAAGACCGCCGGAAAAATCGATGGCCGTCGAGGGTTCCGTGAAGTCCAGAACGCCGGTAAGCAGAGTTTTAACGCCGTAGTTGTCCCCTATTGCACGAACCGCATCGGGAGTCATCGTAGAAAACTCCAAATCGGCGAGCAAATCCTCTTCCTTACCCAACTCGAGGACCATTATTCCGGGCTGATCCTCCAGAATAGCTTCGAGAAGGCGTTCGGTGAGATATGGCGTCAGGTTTCCCTCCGAATCTGAGGTCAACTGCACCAGACCAACTTTTTCGTATTTGGTAAGGTCTATCTTCGGCGGCACCATCACTTTAGGCGCACATCCGACCATGACTAACGAAACTGCTATCAATACCAGAATAAGACCCTTTTTCAATTCTCAACCTCGCATTTAATAGTTCAAGTTCAATGTAAATCGATATGTATTGCCAAGCCATCTATGATTCTGCAATCCGAAATCGAAAGCCCACCGGTCGGATTTCAGTCCGGCGCCCATTCCAAGCCTCTCGCCCTTTGCGCCTGCACGAAGAGCTACGGTCTCGAAGAAAGTTATCTCCATTCCGATTCGAGGCGTCCATTTCTGCAGATTCCCTTCATCGGAAAGGACATCCATGGCCAAAATCAAGTCAGGGGCGACTTCCCAGGAAGTTCCCATCGCCAGCTGACGCCCGAGTTTTTCGCCTTCTGCGCTTGTTTCCAGAAGCTTCACCTCCGGAGCTCCAAAGCTTCGAGTAGTGAGGCCGAAACGCCACTTCTCGAAAGGAGTATAGATCACTCCGAAATCGGCACATGGAGTTAATACGGGACCGTTGTATGCCGGGTCGTTCCATGTTTCCGCGCCGTCGGCGGAGGTCATCAGAAGTTTTGCCGTCAGGCCGATATGAACATCATCCCAGAACGTTTTCGCGATGTTCAGCGCGGCTGTTCGCTCGCCGTAAACATCCGGGACACTCCGCTCATGCCAATACAGAGCGAGATTCGCGAATTCCGTCGGATATGCAAATACAGCCGAGTATTCACGGAACCCCTCCAACTGCCACCTCGAAGAATAAGTGGCGGAAAGGGAAATTCGCTCGATTCCCGCCGAGATTGCCGGGTTGAAGGGGACATCGGCAGTGGAATTGCCCACTGCGGCTACTGTCCCCCCCATTCCAAGCATACGCGCCGGAGCGGTCTGTTCCTCGTGAAGGGCAAACAGACTCACCGCGAGAATCGCTAATATAAAGGCGGCGTTGCGCAAATCTGCCTATCTCTCCTTGAAAAGACTGAATAGCAACAGCCGAACTTTTGGCTGGGCGTCGTCAGTTGCCTTGGCGAGAATGGACACCGTCTCGTCGCGCAGGGAAACGATATCCCCGTATGGCGAAACGCCTTTCTCCGCGAGGATTTCGGCTTTGTCGAATCCGGTTATCGCACGGGTTTGCGCAATTCCGTAATTCTTGTTCATCGCGCCCTCATAAGCTCCGATAAAAGCATTCAGGACAGCTAATTCCTGCTGAGCTTTTTCACCGGTTGTTTCGGCCGTATTCAATTCAACTCTCATCTGCTCGATTTCCGAATTGAGTTCTGCGCGCTTGATTGACATCGGCACAAACCCCAGGAGGAATCCGATTACGAGAGAGATTACTATGGCGAGGAATAATTTCATGCTAACCCCTTAATTCTGGGCTTTTTTCTGAAGATCCGTCTTGCCCTTTTCGGTTATACTGAATGTGTTCTTTTTTGGGGTATCGATTTTCCCGAGTTTGGCGAGAAGATTCGTGTAAATTAGGAATCTCTTGCGTGTCTTCGGGTTCAATCTGCCGATTGAGTCCACGGCGTCGAAATATTCCTTCGCCTCGAAAGGCCTGTTCACATAGGAAGCGAAGGCCAATATCGTGTATGGTTCGTTGAGTTTTTCCGAAAAACCGTCCAGATACTCTCCGAACTCATCGAAGCCCTTAGCCGGTGCCTTTTTCGGTTCCGGCTTCGGTTCCGGTTTAGGTTCCGGCTTAGGCTCAGGTTTGGGTTCGGGCTTCGGTTCGGGCTTCGGTTCCGGTTTCGGTTCCGGCTTAGGTTCCGGCTTAGGCTCAGGTTTGGGTTCCGGTTTGGGTTCCGGTTTGGGTTCGGGCTTCGGTTCTGGTTTCGGTTCGGGCTTCGGTTCTGGTTTCGGTTCTGGCTTCGGCTCCGGCTTGGGTTCGGGCTTCGGCTCCGGTTTGGGCTCCGGTTTCGGCTTGGGTTCGGGCCTTGGTTCCGGCTTGGGGACATCGGCCAATGTGTAGCCTTTGAGTTTCTTGGCCTCGGCGAGTTTTTCCGCTTTCTTTTTTACGACTTCAGCTTTGGAAGCATCCCTTGTGATTTTCTTCTTCTGGACCGGTTTTTCTTCTTTGGCTTCTTTTACCGCTTTTGGCGGTCTTCCTCGTCTGGTTTTTTTCTCTGGCTTGGGTTCTTCCGCATGTTTCTTCTCTTCCACGGGAGTCGGCTCTTCCGCCTTCGTCTCCTGCTTTTTGACGGCTGGCATTGCCGCTTTCACTTTCGGCTCGTTCATCAGGATTTCGAGAAGCTTGCTAAGTTCTTCAGCTACGCTCCCCTTGTCCATCTCGATGGTAATTTCGAGATCGCCGACTTTGATTTCTGCTCTTGACATCTTTACCTCCGTTTAAAATTAAATTATTTAATAATCACAATGGGTTTGTTTGTTCTCGTCCTCAATTGGACTCCTTCGTTTCCTATATAAGTGTATTCAAAACGGACCGCGTATATGCCGGCCCTGCTGACATTGCCGTCGCGGTCTTTGCCGTCCCACCATACAGTGGGGCTTTTCCCCGCCGCGAAAGAGGAATTACGATGCAACTGTTTAATGAACCTGCCGTTAATGTCATAAATATCGATATCCATGCTTCCCTCAAAATCCGATTCCCACGTTATCGCGACTCGGTCATAAACACCGTCGCCGTTCGGAGAGAAGGGATTGGGCGAAAATCGAATATTCCGCAGAGCGCCCTCCGTTTGGATATCGCGGGTATCTTCGCCAACTCCCCAAAAACCGGTTCCGGGGAATGCCTCGCCTATGATAAGACTTCCATCTTCGTAATAAATGCCGCCGTAGGGCCTGGGGGATATGGCTTGCGAGAACTCGCACAATGTCAATTTGTTCGAATCGAACTCGAAGGTTCTTTCTGCGAGCCAATGTATGCGGAGTATCATCGGCACCTCAATATTCGCGCCCTCGATTTCAACCTTTCTTCTGACATTGGAAAGCCTCGCCAAATCGCTTTCCGGCGGATCGAGATATGGATATTCTATACACGCGCAGACCTGTCCGGTGAGGTTCAAATCCGCCCGGGCAACTCGAATTATGTCCCCTGTCGGAAAATCAAAGATAAGAGTGTCCGTGTTCTGAGGAAGACATATTCTAAGGCTGTCAGAGGTCAACGGCGCCGGAATAACTCGTGCGGGATTATCGCTGTGCACGGCGAAAGGATAATCTGGCGCGGTAGAGTCGCCGTCGTTCGGGAAGATTACGCGGTTGAGTGCGGCATCCACTGCGGTGAAGTAGAATTCGAGGGAATCCGGAATGTCCGTATCCTCGAGCCTTCCAGTTACAGGAATATCTCCGAACCAGGTTGATTTATCGTCGGTGATGCCCATGGCTGTGCTGTCCCAGCCTGCTGTGGTTCTGAAATGAATCCATGCCTCATCGACAGCAATGTCGTCGGTAATTTCCGCACGGATAAGTAGATGCTCCGTGCCGTAAAGGTGCACCAGTTCTCGGTTTATATCGTAATCGATGGTTGGCGGCGTAACATCCTGAGCGAGATGGGCGGCAAGTTTCACCGGTGTAGTTATTGTCCAATCGAGCTGGATTTCCTGAGGTTCCGCTGGCTCTTTCGGGTCGCCGGTTCCGGGATCGATTCCCGCGCTGACGGACATATCGAGGGCATTCGGGTCGATATCACCCTCCGCGCCGCCGCCGAACTGCCATTGGCTGGCACTTCCGGCGTTTACCCAGCGGACGCCCTCGACACCGTCGCCGTCGTGGCCGAGGGATAAGACGATGAAATCCCAGGTGTCGAACTCTTCCCAGTTGACGTCGCCAAGATGGTCTCGGAAAGCTGATTTGGCGACTCTAATCGAAACGGTGTTAGCCGATGTGTCCGCGGTCATCGTAACATCGGTAACGTTGCGGGTGTAGCCGTCGAAAATGCTCTGGCCATTTGACGCGAACATTCCAACCCACCAGCCGTCAGCGGAGATGGCGAAATCCCAGTAGTCGGTCGGGACGAAATTCGCCGCTCTATTCGGCAAACCCTGGCTGGAACCGCCGCCGTGAGTATCGATGTAAATATCTATCTTCTGAAGATTTAGCGGCGGATAATATGGCGCCCAATTCACAACCTCTGCTGGCGGCAAATTTCCCATCTCGATCTCGAATTCTATCTCGCCCGCATCCTCGTAGTCCTTAATACGAACAGCGATTATGTCGAATGCGCCATCGACAAAAACCGGCTCTGTAGGATAAGTATAAGACCCCGGGCCGTAATCGTCGCCGACAGCATCGGTCCATTCGCGGAGAATAGAAGCGGCCTGCAGGGAAATTTCTATTTCAGTGGTATCCGGTTCCGACACAAGAACCGACTCCACAGTCGTCGCGGAATAATCCGGCGAGAAGGGATAAGCTGTCACGCTCCAAAAAGCCCCTGCCAGATGGCCGAGGACGAAATTTCCATCGCCGTCGGCAACAGTTGTTATCGAATATTGTCCAGAATCCGCAGGATTTGTGAAAATCGCCCTAAGAGAGCATTCAGTAGCCGGATAAACGCTTCCGCTAATTGCTCCCGTAAAAGCATCTAATATGACTTCCAGGGTGTCGTTCGGCGGATCTGTAACTGGAATGCCGTGCAGATACCCGCCTCTGTAACCCGCCGCAGAAAAAGCTATCTCGGCAATTGTATCGCCGATGGAATATCCATAAAGTTGCCAACCGCCGTCTTCCGAAGCTGACTGAACAATGGGTCCCTCGGAGGGAATAATTGTAGCGATAGGATATGGCGGGGAAACGATATCAGAGAATATGACATTGCCGGCGATGTAAGTTCCGGAAAAATCGGGCACCCCATTGCTGTCGGCATCAACCGTAACTATCTGGAAATTTTCCAGATTATCCGGGCCTTCGCCGTCGCCAACCGTGGACTGGTCGGGCATGGCATCGGCGGCGAAATAATCGTCTCCGCCCACGAGAAGCACAGCCACGGCCAATTCCGCTCCCACAGGCATTCCGGTGGGATAAATCTGGTTCCACGGAATTCTGACTTCGGCCTCCAAGCCCGCGCCTGTAGCCGATTCGCTAAACCCGCTTATATCGGTGGAATTTATTTCGCCCGCACGGTAAACATTCAGTGGGGAACCGTCACATCCGCCCATAAAAATATCAATTTCTCTATCGGATGTAACATCTCTGCGCCAGGCTCCCTCCCAGCCGTCTTCATCGCGGAAACTAACCGTGCCGCCTTCGTCGGCGTCTATATAGACAGTCATTCCATTGCCTGCCACGGAAAACTGGACGCCGATATATAAGTTATCAGCGTCCCATGTCAACCATAATTCGCGAAGCTCGTTGCCTCCCCAGGGGCTGTCATCCGGAGGGTCGGAAAGGATATTTTCGTCCGAATCCCAGTCCGCTCCTATGACGCCGTCGATTAATGGAGAATTATACGGCGCATAAGCTGATGCGATAACCGCAAACAGGCACAAAGAAAGAATTTTTCCGGTTAGGCTTCTCAAACCATCCTATTTCACTAAGAAGATTTTTTCTATCTTTTCTGAATTTCCAGCGCGAACTCGGAGCAGATATAGGCCGGAACTCCTTTCGAAGGCATTCCAAACGAAGCTATGGACGCCTTTGGAAAGTTGACCGTCGTGAATATTTACCATCAAACGTCCGTGGATGTCAAATATGTCCAGTTGCACATTCCCATTTTCCGGAATTCGAACACTAATATTAGACACCGAATTAAAGGGATTCGGAGCGATATCGACTGCGAAATCCTCCGGCAGGAATTTTTCATCGACATTTTCCAGACTGCCGAATAAGTCGATGGGCAGAAACTGATGGGGTGAATCCCCAAGCTCGAAACTATGATTCTCGAAGGGAGGCAGAGGCTCGTTGTCCGTGCCGTCGGTGGTGTATTTATATTCTACCATTCGGTAACTTCCTGCGGGGAACCAGATATGAGCACCATAGATACCGTCTCCGGCGGCTCCGTCATCGTGCAGGCCGTCGTCGTAAAGCCGCAGACTATCGTTCCAGCCAACGTCCCAGCCCCAAACCAACGGGAAAACGCTTCCTGCGACATACGGATCGGTAACAGTCTCGGCAGTCATATCGACGCTGAAATGCACCATTACCTCGATGTCTGTATAATCCGCCGGATCACGGTTCTCGAAATACGCCACGGGCAGAACCATTGTCGGCGAGGAATCGTCGATTGTCAAAGCTCTGTTTGATGTTGACTCGTAAACCCCGCTGTTGACGAACTTATACTCATGACCGGGTGAACTACCGGCAGAAAAAAGTATGTCGGCAGTATAAATATCATCCATGTCAGGATCGGTCAATGTGTCCGCATCCGGGCTCCAGCCATTGAAAGAACCGGATACCGTAACAGCCCCGGTTACTGTTTCGAGGCTCATATCAACCTGGAAAGTTACCGTAACATCAATCTCAGTAACGTCAACGATATCAATCTCTCCGGGAATTGAATCGCTCAGGGCGACGTCGTTCTGGTCGGTGCCTGTTGAGGATATCATATCGGTCGAATCGAGGGCCTCGCAATAAAATTCTATAATCCCCTCGGAAGTCGGCGCCGGTATGTCAGCGGTGTATTCGTCGTTATTGCCGACATCTGTGTTGTAGTCCATATGGATTTCGCTCCAGACAGCGGTTCCGGCCTCGCGCCAATACAGCGTGGCGGCAATTTCTTCGCCTCTTCCCGGAGAATCGGTAACTCCATCCTTCCAAATCTGGAAATATACCGCAATTGCTTCGCCTACAGGCCTTTCGCTCCCCGAGTTCGGCCATATCTCGCCGCACCAGCCGACTTCTGCCATGGCAGAAACGGAGAATACCGCAATAACAGCTATTAGTGTAAATAATCTCATCGTTTTTCCCCTTTCGGAATTGAGAAAAAAGCAATACCGCCATTCTATGACGATAGAATCCAGTGCCGTGAGAGGGCTTTCAGATAGGGTTATGTTCGATTTCTAAACGGTATTGCCGTCAGTTAATTGCCGCGAATTATCTTTCTACAATTTCAATATACGAAGAAATATTGTTTGCGCAAGGCGATTTTTTACTATCAAAGATCACCTCGCCAACCAGATACCTTATTATAAGTCAATAAGTTACAGACTAACACCTTTAGTTTATTGACAGATTTCACTTATTTTAGATAAGTTACTTTCGTAATAATTTCGCCTTTTTCCAGCTTTACTAAATATATTCCTGTCGATATATTTTCCGAAGGCTCCCATATTCCGGTGCCATTTTTAAGCTCGATGCTATCAACCATGCGCCCTTTGATGTCATAAACTTCGGCAGTCCCATTCTTACCGCTCGGGTTAATTATCTCGACAGCAGAGTTGAACGGGTTCGGGCGGGCGAATATTTTCTCAGATTCAGGCAGACCGGGGAAATTCTCCCTAACCCCTACGACCTCGAAGAAGTCGTCGGGTAGGCCGTCGCCGTCAGAATCGATGACCTGAACGTAAAAACTGTCCAATACAGGGAATGATGCAGATGCCTGATTGGGAATGCAGTCTCCTCCAAGGTCGCTGTCGTCGGAACTTCCGGCGATGCTCGCGCATACGGCGATATTCGCCATTGGATCGACGAAACCCTCCCCGAGGCCGTAAATTGCGTCCCAGCTGATAGCTATCTCGCTCCCCGGACGGGCGGCGGTCAGGTCGGTGTTGACTATGACGCCGTCTGTTATATGAACTGAAGTCGTCGCGCTGGTAATATCCCAGACATCGCCGTCCATGGTCCCCCAGCTTCCGTATTGAATATCCGCCCGAAAACCGCCGGAGAACTCCGCGTTGCGGTCCCAGGTGTCGATTTCGGTAAGGTCTGTTTCGCCATTGGGGCCGCCCCAGTCGGTATCCAGATAAATCAGCCAGGAATTAACTATCATGCTTCGTGCCGATTCCTTGGTGCCGTGAAGCCCGATGTAGAGATAGGTATCATCCCAGAACAAATATAAATCGTAAAGCTCGTTCGCAGTGCCCCATTCGGAATCGTCGTCCGGGTCGTCGATTACATGAGTCGCGGAAACCCATTCCGTAGGGTCGATGTAACCGTCGATTGTGATACTGGTCGCCGGCAGAACGTTTAACTGAACGCCGTCGCCGATGGTTGCGGTCTGGGTAGCGTTTGGATTATCCCTCAAATCCCGAAATGCGCTCGATGAAAGCCAGAGATACGGCGTTGTCATAACCAGAGCGTCCACTGCGGCCTTTTTCGCGCTGGAAAGGGTTATGCGGATAATCTTCGAGTGGGCTGTATTAATCACAGTGCAAGCACCGTCGAGGGTAACGTCCGAAGTGCCGTTGCCGTTGCGGTCGATGCCGATGTTCGTCATCGTAACCGGTGTGTATTTCACCGTGTCGCCAAAGGCTATTTCCATCACTCCGGTGCCGGGGTGATAGCTTGCGTAGTAGGCTTTCGGCGGGTAGATGTCGCTGACTCCGCCGGCCAGTGAGTTGAGTGTTGGCGATGTCATTCCGGCGACATCAGCCAGTTCCCCCGCGAAAATCAGGAAACCGAAGCCGCCTGCGCCGGACACCTCGTCCCCTTTGAGAATCGTGCTCTGGAAATCGGTGGAATGATTCGCGCCGCCGTCGCCCATTATGATAGCGGCAGTGGCTTTGGTGTTTGGATTATGATAACCGCAATAATTACCCGCGCTCCAGAGCCTGTTCATATCAGCGTTCCAGAGGACATCGACAAGATCGGGCGTGAAACCGGATTTGATATATGCGAAATCGGGGCCGGTATCGTAATAGACGCGCAGATAAGGCTCTCCGGCCTTAACTTTGATTCGCTTATCGACATAATAATTCGTGAATCGAATTTCTGCCGAATCCGAAGTGCTGTAAAGAATTTCGGAAGCGTAAAGGCTGTGCTGATAATCGTTTCCGCCGATGCTGACATCGGAGAGGGGCGCGATGTGGTTAGCGTCGTTGTAATCGCCTTCGGTGCCTTCCCAATAAGCCACGCAGTTGCCCGCGATTGAGCCTTCCCATCCTGTTCCGCCCCCGCGACCGAAAATCCAGTGCGCCCTCGCGCCGTTATGCTCGAAAACTGCCAGAACTCTACCGTTGCGTATAACTATTTCGTTGTCGCCGTCGTGATCCCAGTCGGCATATGTCGCACTGATTCCTGTTCCGAGATCGCCATTGGCCCATCTTGAAGCTTCGGCATACACATTAGCGTTCTTGATGTGGGTCGAATGTTTCATCTGCCATCCGGAAATCGGGCCGCCCATGCCGTCGTGCCAGCCCGTTTCGTAAAGCTGAGACATTAGGACATACCATGCTGATTGAGCTGTGTTATTGTCCGGGCATGTCGAGAGATTCGAGAAAACGTCGCTCCAAATATACCCGAAATTCCATTGGGGCGAATGGTGATCCGAGGGGCTGGCATAACCCGCCCAATGAGTGTACCAGGCATTATTCGCGCCGCCGTAGCCGTCGGTTCCGCCGATAGAGCCGTGGGTGCCGTAGGTCGGTGTTACTCCCACGCCGTTGAAGTCAGGATCGCTTACCGCGTCGGTAAGTTTCCATGTCGATAGCCACGCAGATTCGAGATTGCACTGCTGAATCATCCATTCGTAGGTATCCAATGCGTTGGGCATCGAACCCGCCCATTCGCCCATCTCGGCGGCCATTTCCCAATCATCGGCGTAAACAGCTATCCGGTATGGCCCACTCGCGTCGTTGGCCATGCCGACAAGATTGCTGAGTGCTCCAGCGCCGTCGCCGGCGTGAAGTTTCCCCGTAAAATCATCGTCACGGGGGATTAGCCGCAGAGTGCTTCCATTCAAATAATGGATTTGATGATTATCATATCCTGTAAGATGAATATTATCGTCGAGAATAATTGCCCAAACGCCGTTATCCGCGAAGTTGTCCGCGATGTAGTCGGCGACTCCTGCGTTGGGATAGGCTCCGCCCGGGCCGTCTAAAAAGACCCTCTCGGGAACCCAGGCAACTCGCGGCTCGAAACCGTAACGGTCAAATATCATATCCCCCTCGATAATCACCGACCAATCGTTCATGTTATCATTTACAAAGGGCATGATGTGTTGAGCGTAAGCGCTTGTGTTTACTTCTATCCAACCGGCGGTTACACCGTTTGCAATCCAGGTATTGAAATCCGGATCATACCATTCCGCCGCACTAATTAAGGTTGTGCTGATGTGAAAATTCCCCGGAATCGAATACAACTGATGCACCTCGAGAACCTCGTCGAATCCGCTGGCATCGCCGCTGTAGCCGTCGTCCCATCTGCCGCGGAAGACATCGGTGTAAGAAAGGGACTGATTGCCGTGGTGCATAAAGGCGCAGTTAGTCGTGTATGTCGGGTCGAAAGCGGGATCGAAGAAAGCCGCGTCCGCCGGTTCGCCGTCCACGAAACTCTCGATACGCACCGAAGGGCGCGCGCCGAAGCCTTCGGCTTCGGCCGACGGAATAACCTCGGCCTCGTAAATACCGAATTCGGGCAAAAACAATATTTCTCTTATCTCGACAACGTTGCCCCGAGAATCGACAGCCGAGGTTCTTCCGTCGTGTCCGACGGCTATAACGATTTTCGAGTTCCCGTCAGCGGTTTTGGAGCCGTCGGACTGCGCGCCCGGGAAGGCGAGGACGATTCGCAGGGACACGTTATTTGCGGAAAACTCGTTTTCGCCGGTGATGTAATTTGTCATCAGCGGCAAACGCACTCGAATACGGCTCGTCTGCGTATCGAAATAGCAGGACAATATATCCGCGCAAGCCGGAAAAACTCCATCGGAGGACTCGAGTCTTTCGACCCCCATAAGGGTCTCTTTGGGCCAGGACGATGGGATTTGGGGGTTCGCGTAACTAACTGAAATGGATAGGATTAGGAATATCAGGACGGCTATCTTTTTCATCGATGCTCCTTGAAAGAAATAATTACTAATTTAGGATTAACCAGCTTCCTTAGCGGCATTTTCCTTAGAGGATTTCGCGGACTCCATTGCCCGCGCAAACATGCTTGTCTCGTCGTTTTGTTCCAGAATAATCTTCATCAAAACCAGAAGTGGCACAGACAAAAGCATTCCCACAACCCCCCAGATGTAGCCCCAGAAAAGAAGCCCGAGCATGACTACCAGGATGTTAAGTTTCAGACGGTTGCCAAGCATATAAGGATCGAGTAAGTTCCCAACCAACATCTGCACAGTAACAAGCAAAGCGCTGAACACGAGAATGCCAATCCCCGAATCCAGATAAATCAGCGCCATCAAAATCGGCGGGATTGTAGCAATAATCGAACCTATGCTTGGAATAAAGTTTAGGGCGAAAGCAAGAAAGCCCCAAAATAGAGCGAATTCAATCCCGAATAGATGACAAATAAGCCAATAGAGAAGTCCAGTGAACAAGCTAACCAGAAACTTCACGCCCATATATGTCGAGATCGAATGCATTACCGTCTCGAATGTTTTCAAAAAAGCTTTTCCCCTGCGCTTTCCGCCGACATATAGGATATATTTCTCGTAATTATTGAATCCCGCAAGAAGTATGATAAAGTAAAATGCGAACAATAGGAAACTACCAACAAAAGATCCCAGAGATTTCGCTATCGACCCGAGGGATTTCGTGATCCACTCGCTGGTCAAATTCTCCGATATTAGATTTTCAAGATAACCGAGGTTTAATTTGGAACCCACAAGATTGTTAATCCAATCAAGTGCCATATTCAGCTTCATCGAAAATCTCGTTACGAATACCTTGCCCTGATCCGCTACCTGAGAGGCCGTGCTTGAAATAATCGTGATGAAAGAAAAGAGCACAATCAATGTGATGATCGAGACGATAGTTACCGACAGCCAGTTTGGTAGTTTCTTGCGGTTTAAAAAGGCCAGAATCGGCTGAAGAACCATAACCAAAAATAGAGCTAAAACCAGCGGTATCAGCAGGTTAGACAAAGTGGTCAAAAGCCAGAAGCCAATGATAGTGATAAGGATTAGAGTCAGAATTCGGTTAGAGTCCATATTCATCGATTTTTAATTATATCAGCTATTGCATTTTAAATATACAAAAAAAGCTCCCATAATCCAGCGATAATTTCCCATCCCGAAGGAATTTTTTTGGAATAATCACATTTTCTCTGGAAAAAAAATTTTTTTAGGTTATAATGTGATTAAGAATGAATAATTGTCGTTAAACATAACGCGAAAAAACGGAGATAATAGGTAAAGAGGAGCTTTTAAGAACGAAATAATTACCGCAGAATCCGGGTCAGGCAACCGCCCCAATGGGGAGGAAAGTCCGGGCTTAGGGCGTTGGCGCGCCGGGGATAATCCCGGGGTTCCGAATTGCAAGATTCGGAAAACGGAAAGTGCCACAGAAACCAAACCGCCCGAAAGGGTAAGGGTGAAAAGTGCGGCTTAAGCAACCGCTCGGCAGGCAGAAATGCCCCGCCGTGGTAAACCCCGCGTTAAGCAAGGCCAAATAGGAAGATAGGGGTAACGCCCCCCGATGACCTTCGGGTAGGCCGCGGAAGTATCGGGGCAACCCGATATTTAGATAGATGGTTGCCGTCCCAAATGGGATACAGAACCCGGCTTATCGACCCGGATCAAAATTTCCGTATTCGCGTGCAACCCGAAAGGGAAGCCATGAAATGGAACCTTGACGAGCAAACCAGCCCGAGCCTCGCAAGGGAAATAGCGCGCGAGCTCGAGATACCAAAGGTAATCTCGCAAATCCTCGTTAATAGGGGAATCGACACATCCGAAGAGATGAAACGGTTCTTCTATCCCACCCTCGACAAGCTATCCGACCCACAAGAACTCGAAGGAATGTCCACTGCAGTCGAAAGGATTATTAAAGCCCTCGCGACACGCGAAAAAATTGTAATCTTCGGAGATTACGACGTGGACGGCATCACATCGACAGCGCTACTATATCTTGTTATGAACAGATTCGGCGCCGATGTCATCTGGCATCTTCCCGACAGAATGGACGAAGGCTACGGCCTCTCCCGTTCCGGAATCGACGAGGCCGCCGACAAAGGGGTTACTCTCCTCGTGTCCGTTGACTGCGGAATTACCGGAGTCGAAGAAGTCGAATACGCAAAAACTCGTGGCATCGACTGCGTAATTACTGACCATCACGAGCCGGGCGAAACTTTGCCGAACGCAGTTGCATTGGTCGATCCCAAATTATCGGGAACTCCCTCGGCAAAGGATTTGGCCGGCGTGGGCGTCGCGTTCAAACTCGCAGAAGCCCTCTATGACGAACTCGGTGAGGACAAGTCCGATTTATATGAACATCTCGACCTCGTCGGACTCGGAACAATAGCCGACATAGTCCCCCTTACCGGCGAGAATCGAATCCTCGCCAAATATGGCCTTCGCCAGCTCGCATCCACAAAGAAACCAGGCCTGAAAAGCCTTCTGCAAGTTACAGGCTTATGGGGCAACGAACTCTTCAGCTGGAATGTCGTTTTCGTGCTCGCTCCAAGGCTGAACGCTGTCGGCAGAATAGGCTCCGCCGAAAGCGCGTTCGAATTGCTGACCACCTTCGATCATACCCGCGCAATTCAGATGGCAAAATTCCTCGACGAGGAGAATAAAAAGCGCAAAAAACTCGACGAACATATCTTCGCCGAAGCAATCGAGATGGTAGAACAAACTGTCGATCTGGAAAACGACCGCGCCATAGTCCTCGATTCCGACGGCTGGCATGTGGGCGTAATCGGAATCGTCGCCAGCAGAATTGTCGAGAAGTATCATCGGCCGACTGTCCTCGTATCCGTTACCGACGGCACCGGACAGGGAAGCGCAAGAAGCATCCCAAATTTCCATCTGCTCAACGCCGTCAAGGATTCCAGCGACCATCTGATAAAATTCGGAGGCCACAAATACGCCGCCGGTTTGTGTATCCAACCGGAAAACATCGCCGATTTCCGCAAGACCTTTCTTCAGGCGGCCAACAGCATGCTGAACGCCGACGACATGATACCCACCCAGAAACTGGACGCCGAACTTCAGCCTGACGACATCAGCATGGACCTTCTCAACTGGCTCAAACTATTCTCCCCCTATGGTCCTAAGAACATGAGGCCAATCTTTCTTCTGCAAAAAGCGGACATTATCCGCCCGACGAAAATCGTCGGCAAAAACCACCTGCGGTTCAAAGTCCTAAACTCCAAGCAGGGGTTCGACGCCATCGCCTTCGGAATGGGAGACATGAAACCTCTAATCGACAACGCCATCGAACCGGTGCACCTGGCTTTCGTCATGGAGACGAATAACTACTACGGCTACCCCCAGGTGCAACTGCGAATCAAGGACATCAAAATCGGCGACTGGAACACATGATGCTCATCAGCCGAGTCCAAATATACACGGGCGAAGGCAAAGGCAAAACAACCGCCGCTTTTGGTTTGGCAGTCAGAGCGGCGGGCAGGGGGCAGAGGGTTATCGTAATCCAGCTTCTTAAAGGCGATTCGCCATCAGGCGAGGTTATCCTCGCAAAAGAAAAGGGCCTATTCGAAGTAAAAAGTTACGGCGCCGAGGGCTTTTGTTTCAACTGCGATGAAAACGCCGAACACCGCGCCGAAGCCGAGAAGGCAGTCGCCCATATTCGCCAGGCGCTCAACTCCGGCGAATACGACCTCGTTGTGGCAGACGAAATCGTTACAGCCATGCACATCGGACTCCTCTCAGAATCATGTTTAATCGAGCTTATGGATTCCAAACCGGACAAGACCGAATTCGTCCTGACCGGCAGAGGAGCCACAGAAGGGCTGATCGCCTCTGCCGACCTCGTGACCGAGATGCGCGAGGTCAAACACTACTTCAACGACGGCCTTCCCGCCCGCGAAGGAATCGAGTATTAATTTTCTGTTAAGCCGAATTCACCCCCAAATTATCCCGCAAAACATTAGCAGGCAATTTATTACAAAAATCTTCCTCCCTTAACTATATCCGTTTCTTGTTTAAAAATCAATTTGCCATCCCCAAATCATTCCTTATATTATTTATTCTGTTAGGTCGCATTTTAAATAGAAACTAAAAACAATTATTACACATAAACCCGGAGAGGATATGAAAAAATTCATCCTACTTATGCTGTGCGCGGCGGCTTTCGCGCTTACAGTGCACGACATCCAGTATTCCACCGACGGGGCTTCCCCCTACGATGGCGATGTCGTTACCGTGAGCGCAATTGTCGTTGCAACGGATTACAGCGGAGACAAATACTTCATCGGTGACCCCGGCGGCGGGCCATGGAGCGGCGTTTACGTATTTGACTGGTCATTCACCGGAAGCCCGGGCGATTGGGTTACTCTGACAGGCGAAGTCGATGAGTATTATGGACTTACAGAAATAAAGAGCGTTACGTCCATCACCGTCGATTCATCCGCAACAGTTCCCCCCGCCTACGCCACCACCTGCGCTGTCGCGGATACCTCCGAGGCCCTCGAAGGCGTGCTCGTTACGCTGTCAAATCTCATCGTAACTCACGACACTTCCGGCGTATGGGTCGTTTCCGACGGCACCGGCGATCTTATCGTGGCAAATAACTTCGATTACAGCTACAATGCCTCGGTCGGAGACTCCATCACTGCTCTGACCGGAATCATGCATTACGATTGGAACGAGTTCCGCATCGAACCCCGTTTCGACGCCGACATCGAAGCAATCGCCGACACATCCGACACGACCGAACCCGGCGATATCATCACAATCGCCCAACTTCAGGCGAACCCATCCGCATATGACGGCGACGAAGTTACCATCGAGGGCGTAGTTACAATCGGTGCCGACCTTATCGATAATACGCGCCTTAAAGCCTACGTTCAGGACACAAGCGGCGAGGGAATCCAGCTCTACAGCAGTTCCATGCCCGCGAATGCCGACGAACTCGTCCGCGGAGCATACATTAGAGCCACAGGCACTATCGATGAATACCTGGGCACCCTCGAACTGGTCTCGCCCGAATGGGAAGTCCTCTCAACCGGATATCCCATTCCAACACCGGTTGACGCCTTCTCCGAAAGCAGTCCGGAAGACCGCGACGGCACCTGGATGAGCCTCGGCGGAACAGTCGCCTCCATTTCAACATACAGCGACGCCAGCAATATCTATATCGAACGCGGCGGAACAGAGCTTATGGCACGCATCTGGGGGTCCACCGGCATCGATGTCAGCGGGATTTCCAATGGTGACTCCATCGTTATAGAGGGGGTTTCCAGCGTTTACAGCGGGAATTTCCAGCTTCTGCCGGCCTATCAGGACGACATCGTAGTCGAGGGCGATACAATTACTCCTCCCCCGCCGGACACCGGAATAACTGCCATCGCCGACATTCAGACCAATTACTCCACCTACGAAGGCCAAACCGTTACATGCAGAGGCGTTATCACAATATCAGCCGGCGCGATTCACGCATCCCAGCTTAAAGCATATCTGCAGGACAACAGCGGAATGGGCATTCAGCTCTTCGATTTCAGCATGACCCCCGAGATGGAAACCGACCTTATTCGAGGCAACGAAGTTCAGGTTACAGGTGAAATTACCGAATACAACGGAATCACCGAACTCGAAGTTGATAGCTGGACAATCGTAGGCACCGATACCCTGCCATCCCCCCTGCCAGTCGATGACATAGTCGGCGACAGAACGGCATGGGAAGGCACATGGATTGAAGTCTCCGGCTCGGTTGTAGATAAATACAGCGCAGGCGGCGGCCTGAACCTGATGGTCGATGTCTCCGGCAACCTCACCGACATCGTCGAGGTTCGCGCCTGGGAAACTACCGGCATAACCGAAGATATCGCGGAAGTCGGCGATAATGTCATCGCCCGCGGAGTCGGCGGAATATACAATTCTGCCTTCCAGCTTCTCCCCGGCCATCCCGACGACATCGACACCATGTCCGCCACACCTTCCGAAGGCATAATGCTCGAGGTTGAACAAGGTGTTCTTCTTACTTCCAATAACGAGGAGATGGAGATTAACTTCTCCGTCCCGACAGGCCACCGCGCCATCCTGCGCGTCTTTGACCGCATGGGCAGAGAAACAGCGACCCTTTTCGACAATACCCCTGCCAACGCAGTCAAAATCAATTGGGACGGCAGAGATGAAACCGGACAAATCCTGCGTCACGGCGCGTATATGCTTCATCTTCAATCGGTCAGCACCAGCGGAGAACGCGAATCCGAAACCGCAACCATAGCGATAGGGAGCGTGTTGAAATGAGAAAACTAATTTATGGAATAATCACCATCGCCCTTCTAACAACCGCCGGCTTAGCCGCCTTCGACAATTACGTTCCGGACGCCGTGGCAAGCTCCATGGGCGACGCGCCCCCCGCTATAGGCTTCGGACCCCACTCCCTCTTTGGTAGCAATGGTATATCCGCAGGCGGCGGTTACCGCAGAAGCTTCAACTATGCCGACTTCGACGAGATAGGCGCATGGGCCTCCTTCGCCGATGAAAAATACGGCAGAGCTCTGCTGGAAGTCTCCTCCTTCGGCGTGGAGAACCTGACCTCCGAAACAAAATTCGGCCTCGCATACACGAAACCCCTTTTCTCCGATATTCACACGGAACTCGGGCTTTCCGCTAAGGCGAATATTTTTTCCCTGAACTATGAACCAAGCATAGACGGCACTGAACTCGGCTCCGGAATGGGATTCTCCCTCGATTTCGGCGCGGAAGCGGTTGTTTACGAAAGGACGCGCATTCGTATCCTCGCGGAGAACCTGACCGCCACAAATATGGGCGTCGAAGGAGATGTCGAGCTTCCCCGCGCTGTTACCGGCGCTCTGAGCTATTCGCCATACAATAATACTAATATGCTGTTCCACGTTCGGCGCGAAGCCGGGCAGGATTTCACTTACGGCCTGGGCATATCCGCCAGCCCCCACGAGATTGTCGAGTTCAGACTGGGCGCGGCTACTAATCCGGATAGAATTACCGGCGGCGTGGGTCTCAAATACGAGATGGTTCGCTTCGATTACGCCCTAAAAAGCCATCCGGTTCTGCCTTTGAGTCACACTCTAACATTGGGGATCGATCTTGCGCGTTAAAACAATAATCGCAATAATTCTATTAAGTGCGACGATTTTCGCGGCCAAGGTGGATCTGGTTTACGGAACCTGCGAAGACCTCGACCAACTGCCCCTCACCGATGCGCAGAAGAAAGCAGTCTGCGACAAGATGCGCTTCGGCGGCGGTTTCGAGAGCGTTTTCGACCTCCTCGAACTTGGAGTCTTCACTCCCGAGGAGTTCGCAGAACTAAAACCGCTGGTTACAATCGGCAAATTCACCCGCGAACAATCGTCCCTCGAACGCATCGACTCGCTCTATTTCCGAATCGGCAACTGGCTGGGCGGCGAGAGCGTCGATGACGAAATAGTCGATGAATGGATAGACGCCATCCGCGAACAGCCGGTTATTTCCGAACTGAACTACCGCGATCTCGTCTCATTCCAGAACCTCGACCCATCGGACGCCATAGCCCTTCTGCGCCACCGCAGAGACGCCGGAATTATCAAAGATCGGCGGCAGTTGCGCTCTATTCAAGGACTCTCGGCGAGAGGTTATGTCTCGGTGCGAAGCTACATCGGATACGGCGAACCTCAGCCTATAAAATGGCTTTCCGGCGGCTCGATGCAGACCCGATTCGGCGGCGAAGTCGGCGAGACCGAGCCATATTCCACGATGAAGGTTCGTGTCAATAACGGCCCCATTTCCGAGGGAATCCGGTTCAGCAGAAACGACGGCGACACTATCTCCGGCGGCCAGTGGGTTAATCCTATGGCATACCCCGATTTCAAATTCTACGCCGGATTGTCGCGCCATCAGCTCGGGCCGGCTTGGATACGCCGATTCGTCATAGGCGACTATTCCGCGGGTTTCGGCGAAGGTGTAACCTTCGAGAGCGGCGATTATTACACGTCCCGCCGCTCCGGAACCGGCTTCGACAGCCGGCGGCTGGGAATCTTCCCCGACCTGTCGGCATCGCAAACCTACGCCCTCCGCGGAGCCGCTCTGGAAATGCAGATAGGCCCGGTCGAACCGACCATCTTCGTTTCGCACAGAAGCAAGGACGCCATTCTCCTCGTCGATACAACTGAATTTTCCATAGATACAATAATGGTCGAAGGCTCAATCTTCGCTGTCGATACGACCTTTTCGGCGGACACCACCGCCTTTGCCGACCTTGTTGTCGGCATTCCCAACTGGGACCAGCGGGTTTCCGAAACGGTTATCGGCGGAAATCTCACGGTCAGCCCCCTTCTCAATCTCAGATTGGGAGTAACCGGCTACCGCGCCAGCTACGATGTCCCATGGGATCTTCAGCCCGGCGCGATAATCGACCCGAACGTCCTTCCGGGCGGCGGAAACCCCAAGGTCTCCAATGTCGATGCCGAGGTTTTCAATTCGACTTATCGTCAGGATTACCGTTCCGCAATAGGTGTTCACGGCTTGTGGAACATCGGCAACGTTACGTTTTCGGCTGAATATGCCGAGGTCGTGCGTGACAGCAACATCACCCTGAATTGGAACACCAACGGTTCGGTCGATACAATAGTCGGCGAGGCCACCTCCGGGCTTCCCATCGGGGACGATCCTTACGGCTTCGTCGCAAAAGCCCAGGTAGTAACGAACAGGCTGAATGTCCTCGCTCTTTACAGGCACTATGATCTCGGTTTCGACAACCCTTATAATAGAGGGTTCAGCGAATATTCACGATACAAAGGCGCACTTATCGAGGATGATTACCGCCTCACAAACCCGGATTTCGTAGCCCTTGCGGAAAATAACCCTCGCCCGATGGCCGAAAATGGCTGGTATCTGGAACTATATGCTCGTCCTTTCCGTCAGGTTGCGACTACAATCGAATATGACGCTTTCCGCAGGCTCTCGGATATGGCCGATTACCGGCGCATCGTCCTGAAAGCGAATTATTATCCGACGAATAATCTCTCCTTCCGACTCTGGCGCAAATGGCAGGGACGAGGCACGGAAAATTCCCTGACCCCCATGAGTTTCACCGTCGATGAAATCCGTCTTACCGGCGAAACCCGGCTGTCTGGATATTCACGCCTCGGATTTACTATTGTTCACAGCTACATGGGCAGTCCTCCGAGACCTCGATTTTACGATACCGGCGATCCTTTCGGCGAAGACTTAATCGAAGGCGGCGTCGTTGATATGTCCGACGGCCTTATGATGAACGCCGAAGTCAATGTATCGGAACACCTCAATGTTTCCGGTCAAGCCATTGTATATCAGGGCTGGCTCTGGAACTTCGAGGACAACGAATTCGCGGTTCTCGAAAGCAACATCGACGCCTTCCGCTGGTGGGTGGCCGTCAAAAACCGGCTGGTTCGGAACCTTTCCGTAACGACGAAACTGACAATAGATACACCGCTGACTGCCTCTAACATTGACATTCGGGATCCCTACAGTTCCCCGGAAGCCAATATAGAAGGTAGCCGCGTTCTCGAAACGCGCGCATGGTGGAGAATTCAACTGGATTACTTTTTCTGATGCCCACGGGCGGAGGTAACATGAAATATATCATCACAATTGCATTAATCGCAACATTAGCATTGGGTTACACCTATCACGGCGCTTATCTTCTGGACGGCCCTGTGGCACCGGCAGACGCGTCGGCATTCGCTATGGGAGGCCTGCGGGTTCTTCCGCCGGCAAGTTCAGCTAACGTGGTTTGGGCGCCGGGAACATTGCCCCAAAAAGGCATTCATGCGGGGTTGAACCTTTCTCTGACCCACGTCTCTGAAACCAGAGCAATGCCCCTTTACGACACATTCGATAACCACGCGGCATGGACTCCATATGTCAGCATGACTCAGACATATGCCGACTTCGCAGTCTCGGCGGCATACGGCTTCGAGCAGGAATGGGTGCCCACAATCGCCGTGGGATACGCTCCCATTTTCGACACGCGGTATATCTACCGTGAACAGGTGCGCGGCGGCGAAGGCCCAGCTCAGGATCAGCTTCTGGGCGTATGGAGCATCGACGGCGAGGGCGGATTGGCCGGTCCTGTTTTCGGAATCTCCGAAGCAATAATGGAATACGCAACCATCGGCGTTTCCGCGACCATGCTATCCGGCACCATCGAAATGCACAGAAGTCCGGCGGTTCAGGATTCGATTCAGCACAACGCCGAACCCTGGGAAGCCCCCTTCGATAACGACACAGTATATTCCGCCGAACTTTCGGGCACCATGATCAACCTTTCCGCGGTCATCACACCGACTGACCGCTGGCAAATCGGCCTGCGCTACATTCCCCAGACAGATTTGGGCGAGAGTCTCTACATGGACGCCCTCCCGTCCCGCTTCGGAATAGGCGTGGGCTATCGGCCTGCGGGTTATGTGATGAGCAGAATCGTCGCGGAAGCTGAAATGGTGGGCTATGCCGCCATCGCCGAAGAAGATTCCGCTTTTGCAATGCTCGAGGACGCGTGGGAATTCCGCCTCGGCATGGAACATATTTTACCGAGCGATATTCCTCTGCGTATCGGCGCTTTCTACCGCAAAATTCCGCTGGCCGATCCCATCGCAAAATCCGGGTTCACAATCGGGTCCGGTGTGGCTTTCGGGCCGGCGGCAGTAGATTTGGGCGCATGTTACGAAATGAGCAGATATTACTGGCACGACCAGTTCCCCCAGTCTTGGCTGGGAAGCTCCGGCGGCGACCGCGAGGATCTCGACCGCGTGGAAGAGGGAATTTTAACCGGTTCTGTGAGTATCAAGGTTGAATTTTAGGTTAGGCATAATAATCGCCCTCGTTGCGACATTCGCTATGGTTGGAGGTTGTGCGCCTCAGAAACAACCGAATGGCGAGGTCTTGCTTTCAGCCGAGGAATTGTTGTTTGAAAAAATCAACCTCGACAGAAGACTTGCGGGCATCGACGGCCTCGAACGATCGAGCCGTCTCGATTCCGTGGCCAAAGATCTGGCGTGGGATATGCTCGTTCCCATCGGCGAGGTGGATCCTCTGGTTTATGCTCTTTCGAACAGGAAGCTCCGTTCGGTGATGGCAATCGCTCAGATAGGCCTTGTTTACAATACCAAAGCCGATTCCGACCGCGACCTGCGGGAGTTCTTCTTCAAAGAGATGGAGAGCGAGGACAGCGAAATTCTCCTCGACCCCGGATATTCAACCGCCGGAGTCTCATTAGTTTCGGACGAGAGGGATGTTGCGGCTTTCGTGGTTCTGGCGCGGCTTGCGGATACCACGGAAACTGGCGAGGCCGTCCCTACATTGGCTGGCGACCTGTGGCCGGTAGATTCAATTCTCCCTCGAGAGAACGAGCTTTTCAGGCTGGTCAACGAGACTCGAAATGAAGCGGGTTTGAGCACCCTTCAGCACGACCCGCATCTGACTGCTCTTGCGAGAAAATACGCCCTGCGGATGTTCGAACTGGGCTTCTTCGCCCACGAAGACCCCGCCGGCCTTGGTTTCGCAGACAGGATAATCGCTTCGAATATGCAGACATACACTGCTTGGGGCGAGAATTTGGCATCGTTATTGAATCCGAAAGACCCGCCTGCGGAGGCTCACGAGGGCCTTATGAATTCGGCTTCCCATCGGGATAATATTCTGACTCCGGGACACACCCATCTTGGTGTAGGAGCGGCCACCGACGGCAATTGGTGGATATTCGTTCAGCTTTTCGCGAGGAAATGACAATGATTAAAAAACGACATCTACTTTTCGCGGCAATCACAGTGGGGATCATCCTCATTGCAGGATGCGGCCTTAATCCAACCGAGGAGGACAACCTTCTGCCCCGTTCACAGGTGCGCCCCCTCGAGGACGATTTGTTCACTTTAGTGAACCAGGAGCGTGCAAGCGAAGGAGTCTCCGCCCTCACCCACGACGAGGATCTTCGCGAGGTTGCCTTCGAGTATTCCGAGGACATGTATCGGCGGGATTTCTTCTCCCACATCGATCCCGACAACAACGATGTTGTGGACAGGCTGGACGAAGCGGGAATCGATTTCACTGCCGCCGGCGAAAACATAGCCTGGAACAGCGGGTCTTCCGACCCGGTGCAAACCGCCCACGACGGCCTGATGGCATCCCCCGGCCATCGCGCGAACATCTTGAATACATCATACACCCGTATCGGTTGCGGAATAGCTTCCGATGGCGACAAATATTACTTCACTCAGGTTTTCACCGACGGCGCTCGGCTCTTTTTCCATTATATTGAGTCGAAGACCGAAGTAACCCGGCCGGAAAACCCGTGGAATAGAGCATTCGACAACTTTGAAAAGGTCTGGCAAACATGGCAAGATTAATACTGACGATAATCCTCATTTCCCTCGCGGCTTCCCTTTTGGCGGAACCATGGGGGGTCAATGTATTCTTCAATAACGACCGCCACGGCAGTATCGCTCCGGCACCGGCGACTTTCATGAACCCGGAAACTCCGCCTCCCCTTGGCACTTTTCCCTCCGAAGTAGCGGTTCTAAAAAAGCAGAAACAGCTCGCGGAATCCAGAGGCGAGGGGTTTATGTATCTCGATCAGGGAGATATATATCAGGGCGCGCCGGTTGGCTCGCTCACAAAGGGCGAATCGACAATTATTGCATATAATGCCTTCCCGCCGGATGTTGTAACCGTAGGCAACCACGAGTTCGACGACGGCTTCACCAATTTCATGAAACTGGTCGAGATGTCCGAATTCACATGGCTTGGAGCAAACCTTATCGACAACACCACAGGCAAAATTATCGAAGGCCTGGAACCTTTCATCATCCGCGAATTCGCTATGCCAAACGGAAAAACTCTTCGCGTGGGCGTAATCGGAATAACAACCCGCGACACCAAGACCATGTCTTTCCCCGAAAATACCGGCGGAATCTCAATTCTCGACGAAGCCGAAACAGCTACAGCATACGCGGAAACCCTCCGCACCAAACACGATGTCGATTTCGTCATCGCGAGCTGTCATATCGGCCTTCCCTTCGACGCCGCCGCGGACTACGAAAAGCTGATGGATGTAGGCGCTCAATTCGACGAAGGCCATTACAGCGGAATGAACCTCGTGGAAATGGCCAGCAAGGTCGAAGGCATAGACGTCATCTTCGGCGGGCATATACACGTTGGCTACCATCGCCCGTGGGAGGACCCGGAAACTCACGTCCTCGTTTTTCAAAACTACGCCAAAGGCACCGGTATCGGAGGCGTAAAGTTCCTATTCGACCAGGATTCGAAAGTCTTCCTCGGATACGAACCGATAGCCTTGAACGATGCTCTCGCAACCCTTTTCGCCGATGAATTCTGGCCGGATAAAGATATCGCCGAACTCGTCGATTCCCTTCAAAAGGATGCGGAAAAAGGCCTTGCCGAAGTCATCGCTCAAGCTACCGGAGCACTCCCAAGAGGTGACGCGACTTCCAACAAGGTCGGCCATATCGTATGCGATGCCATGCTGGACGCAACCGGCGCCGATGTCTCGATTACAAACATGGGCGGTGTCCGCTCGGAACTCCCCAGCGGAACAATCACCCGTGCCGATGTTTTCGCGGTGATGCCCTTCGATAACAAGGTTGTTTCCATGCCCCTTTCCGGCCAGGAAGTGGTCGAAGTTATCGAGAGAATGGCCGGGAAATACGGCTCCGCTCTTATAGGCGGCGTCGAAGTGGTTTATAATTCCACAAAAGGCAACATTCACAGTTTAAAAATAGGCGGCGCACCCGTCGATTCTTCCGCTACTTACGATTTCGCTACAACAGATTATGTTTATTACAGCTACGGTGTCCCCCAGCTTGAAGCCATCGATAAAAGCAAAGTCAAATTCTCCGGAGTTCTCCTTCGCGACGCCATCGAGAGGTGGCTGACGAACAACTCCCCGGTCTCGCCCGATGTTGACGGCCGCTGGAAATATATCGAAGAGGAATAAAATGCGAAAACTATATTCAATCATATTCTTAATGATAATCTTTGCCCTGCTATCAGGATGCAAGGAGCAGGCTAAACCCGCCGAGGAGCAAGAACCGGAAAACACTATCGCCGTGGATTTTGAATTCTCGAACGAGCCTTTCACCGAGGGCGAAGCGGTCTGCATGCGCGTAGTTTTCCGCAATCAGACTCAGGACACCCTATCCATGTCCGAATATCCTCTGAAAAATCTGGAATTGGTAACGGTCGATGGACCGCCGGCGCAGAAAGTCCAACGCGCCCCCCATATCACACCGCCTAAAATGTGGCTCGCTCCGGGAGACAGTTCCACGGATATAATCAACCTGACCGGCTTCTACGAAAACTCCGGCCCGGGAATGCTTGCGCCGGGAACCTATATGGTCAAAACCCACACCTTTTTCCGCACGGGAGAATACATCCGCACCCGAATGCGAGAATATGGCTACCGCGATTCTACTACATTCACTGTTGTCGCGCCGGAGGGCGAAGCCAAAGCGGTTTTCGATAAATATTTGAAAATCATGGAAACTGCCGGCGGCGTTCAGTCCCTCGTCGGAAACAAGAGCATCGAACTCCCCGAGGAAACCCGTTCAGCCCTCGACGCTTTCGCCCTCGAACACTCGCAGAGCCCCATAGGAAGCCGCGTGCTGGTCAACGACCTTGGCATATGGTATCGCTCGGTGCCCATCGACCGCTACGCGAAATTTTTCGAGGAGCTTCCGGCGGACTGCCCCTGCTGTCTCCATCGGCACGTAATCGACCGTATGATAAAGAGATACATTCTTCAGGAAGAGCGCGAAGAACAGATGGATGTCGTCGAAATCGGCCTCGAAAAATTCGGCCCCGACACCCCTGTAGGCGAATATTTGCGCAGAGCCTACGCCTTCAGAATGGAAGATGGGTTCTTAGTCCGATGAGTAGCGCGCCCGACAGCACACGGATGCCTTACGAGCTTTCCGACGAGGAAATCCAGCTCTATGTATCCCCATTGCTCGATTTGGGTAATTATAAACCGCGGAATCAGAGCTGGGTTCAGCGATGGGCTCTCGCTAACTCGAGGCTGATGGAATACGACGGCAGGGAACCGGTTCTGGTCAACGGCTATCGTCCGCCTCTGGACATTCAGGCGATCCTTCGCGCCCGGATTTCCCCGGATGTTAACGGGCTGATGCCCAAACTCCACGGGGATTTTGTCGTTAGGGATACCCATTTCACCGTAACGGCAGTCCCCGCCGGAAAACCCATCGATAATTCCGACGATTTGCCGAAACTCGCGCTGGCACTTCTCGAATTAGATAAAACATTCCGCCATGAATGGAGCGATAAACCTCTGCCCGAGGGCATCGCAAAGACAAACCTCGACTTGAACCCTCTTGAAAAACTGGCAGACTGCAAAACCAGCGTCGATGGTGAACGCGTGGCGGAAATTATCGATGTGCTTGCCGATTTCCCCCTCGGAAAACTTATTGAATACCCAACCGGCCTTATCCACGGCGACCCCGGAGTGGACAATGCCTTCCTTTCCGACGACGGCGTAGTTTTCACCGGCGGCCCGGGAGAAGTCGGACCGGAGATAGTGGACCTGGCTTATCTTATGCAGTCCGCATCGGCCACTATCGAAGATTTCGACCCGGAACCTACTCTGAAAACCCTCGCGGAGCATTACGGCAAAACCATCGAGGAAATCGGCTACGATATGCTGATGGCGGATATCACAGCGCATATAAATATTGTCGGCTGGTTCTACCGGTGTTCGCACGAATTTCTCCGCGATTACGACGATCTATACGACCACCTTATTCAGGAGCGAATCGGAGCGCTGGCTTCCGTGCTTGGGATATGAGAGAAGAGAACAGTATAACTGATTTATAACAAATGTTAATCATTCGTTTAATAATCGCTTTTTTAATTTTTATTGCAGGAACTCTCCTTGCTAATCACCTTGTTATCGCAATACTTCGTGAAACATTCTCCGGAAAACTCGAATACAGCAATAAAGGTTACGCAATTGGCGTTTTAGAGAGATTTTTACTGATAACATTGATTGTAATTGGAGAATTTTCCTTAATTGGTTGGATTGTTGCCATTAAAGCTCTTGCGGCTTATCAACATCGCGAAGAAAAACAATCTTCGGAATACATCTTAATCGGCACCCTTTCCAGTTTTTCTTTTGCTCTTTTGTCGGGTCTTTTGATTAGGTCAGTTTTACAAGTCTAATAACCACGGAGGTCCTATGCACAACGGATGGTTGACTTATCTGTATCAGTTCCTGGTCGGCGGGCTGTTTTTCGCCGCCGGGACTATTTACGTTATCAAGGTGAAAGCCGCCGATTTGAAAATCAAGGCGGACAAAACCTGGGTAATTGCACTTCTAATCGGCTACTTCGGCCTGGCGCTCGTGTTCGGTGTCTGGACTTGGTTAGCCATAAACACTTGAGGAGGTAGATCATGGAATTAATGGGAACTCCTCTCGATTATGGCATCCTTATCGTCTATTTCATCGGAATCCTCGGGTTCGGCGCCTATTTCGCGCGCTACACGAAATCCACCTCCGACTTTTTCTTCGGCGGTCAGCGCTTTTCGTGGTGGCTGATTGCGGCGTCCCTCGTCGCGACGGGAATCGGTAGCTACAGCTTCCTGAAATACGCCCAGACCGGATTCACCGCCGGCATGAGCTCCACGATGACATACCTGAACGACTGGTTTATGATTCCTCTGTTCATGTTCGGGTGGTTGCCGATTATCTACTTCAGCAGGATAAAATCTGTGCCCCAGTATTTCGAACGCCGTTTCGACAGCAGAACACGTCTGGTGGCCACGATTTTCACCCTGTTCTATCTCATCGGCTACATAGGCCTGAACTTCTACCTGATGGGACTTGCCCTTCAGAGTCTGCTGGGAATCAACATGTGGATCGCGATTCCGGTGGTGGCGGTGATTAGCGCGATTTATGTTACGACCGGCGGCCAGACGGCGGTCATCTTCACAGACCTGATACAGGGACTTTTCCTGTATATCGCCGGCGCGATACTGCTGATTATCGGCCTTACCCATCTCGGCGGCCTGCAGGAGTGGTGGCAGAACATCGATGTCGCCCACAGACTCCCCTTCCCCGGGTTCAACCGACCCGCGGAATTCGAGTTCAGCGGAATTTTTTGGGGCGAAGGGATAGTCGGCACGCTGGCTTTTACCTTCATCAACCAGGGATTCATCATGCGCTACCTGGCGGTCAAATCGGTGAACGCCGGACGTAAGACGCTGACATTCAACACATTAATCCTTATGCCCATCTCGGCGGTGGTGGTCGGATGTATCGGCTGGGTCGCCGCGGCGATGGTTACAAAAGGCGAAATCAACACAGGTGTCAACGCCAAGGAAATATTCATGATTGTCGCCAATGTCGTCGCGAAACCCGGAATCTTCGGCTTCGTGATAGCGGCATTGACAGCGGCTCTGATGAGCACCATCGATACCCTGATTAACGCGGTGGCGGCCATCGGCATCTTCGATGTTTACAAGCCCCACATTAAGAAAGACGCTTCCGAGAAGCATTATCTCAAAGCCAGCCGCGTCGTTTCAGTTATCGCAACCCTTGTAGGCCTCGCTTTAGTGCCGGCATTCTCCCAGAGCAGAAGCATCCTGCAGGCGCATTACGCGTTCGTGGCCATGGTTACACCTCCCATGCTGGTTGCAATTTTCCTCGGCGTCCTATCGAAGAGATTCACTCCAAAAGCCGCTTTCTGGAGCATGATCCTCGGCGGAATATTTACCCTTATGAGCGTAATTTTCCCTCAGATAATCATCCCAATCGCTCGAACCCACGGCCTCACCGACGGCTCCAATGCGAACATCGTGTTCGAGAGAATCGAAGGGCGCGAGATTATGGGCCCGCGAGCCGCTTACAACTGGCAGGAAATTTTCGGGCCGGAAGATGGCGAACCGACCGATTTCGTAGTGCAGTATGAACTCAAAAGCGAATTCGACGGCACATATTCCAACGAACAGCAGGTCTATACAAGGTTCGACACCCTGAACAACGTTGTTGTGCAAAGATACTGCGCCAGCCTTGCCGGTCTTCACCCGCGTAGCAGTTATACTTTCCGGGTGGTTGACAGAACCCCGAGGGCAGATGTTCCGCCTCCGCCGCCGATGGAAATTGACGAGGAAGTGGAAATTGCCGTAGCTGAGGATATAGCTCTCGTCGAAGGCGAAGACAGCCTCGCTGAACCAACGCCGGAGCCTGTTCCCCAGGAACGCATCTACGAAGGCACCCTCGACAAAGGCAGAAACGAAGACGACCTGCCAATCATCGAACTCGTTGCTCAAGATGACGTCCCCGAAGAAGAAAAGGGAAGTTTCACCCATTTCGGATTCAAGACCGCAGGTGATTACGGCTATTTCCGCTCCGTCTTCGGCCTAATCGTGTGTATGATTATCGGAATCGGCGTTTCGATATTCACAAAACCGAAGGAAAACGTCGATGGCCTTACAATCGGGACAATCAAAAAGGCCAAAGAGTTCTTCAAGGGCGGCAAGCCCAATGAAGAGGCCGGTGAAATAATCCGCGCCAAAGTCGAGCTATACGAGGGCGACGAAGACCTTGTCCATCTCGATAAGCACGACATGGAAAGAATGTCGGCCAAACCGGGAGACCTAATCTACGTTACCGACGCCAGATGGCATCTCGGCGGCCTGCGCTCGATTCATGTCAAAGCGGGAGAACCCCACGAAACACCGGGCATCATCAAAATGTCCGAAAAGGTATTCGAAGATGCAAATCTTGTCGTGGGCAAAACAGTCAAGGTGGAGAAAATAATCTAAGTCCTCTTCACGATAATAATCCGGCCGTCTCACTTCTAAAGCGGGACGGCCGGAAAATAGCCGTGTTATGTCATCACGAAAAACGGAATTACATAGATGATAGACCTTCACCTGCATTCAAATCATTCCGACGGCACATGGACGCCGGAAGAAGTCGTCTCGAACGCCGCCGGGCTCGAGTTTTCAACCATCGCCCTCACCGATCATGACAACGTCTCCGGTCTGGCCGAGGCGATTCGTGCCGGGAAACAAAAAAACGTCGAAGTCATCCCCGGTATCGAGATAACAAGCTACCATCGGGGGGTCGAAACCCATATTCTGGGCTATTTCATCGATTACGAAGACTCGGATTTTCTGAAAATTTTGAAACAACTTACTGAGTTTAGAAATTCGGCCATCACGGAAATGGTTGCATTACTAAATAACCAGAGTTATACTATTAATATAGACGATGTCATCGGGACATCTATAAGCGGCTACATCGGCAGACCTCATGTCGCTCGCGCCCTCTGTGATAATGGTTTTATTCCGCGTATTCAGGACGCTTTCGACGGCGGCCCTATTGGCGACGACGGGGATTGTTTTGTCCGGATGAGCGATTTGTCCGCCGAGGACGCTATCGGTGTGATAACAGACGCAGGGGGATTGCCCGTAATCGCTCACCCGGGAGCATGGCCGAATCCGGGGAACTGCTTTCCGGACAATGATATACACGAGTTAAAAAAAGTCGGCCTCGCGGGAATCGAATGCGCTCATCCCCGCCATTCTGCGGATATCAGACAGCGGTTCGAAAGTATTGCCGATGAATTAGAAATGATTAAAACAGGCGGTTCCGACTGCCACGGAGAATATTACGACCCGGTCAAAATGGGCTCTGTTACAATACCCCCCCAATGGCTGGCGGATTTGAAATCGAGACTTTAAAGGAGGAAAAGATGAGAATTGCGATCCTTTCGTTGATCTTAGCGGCAATTGCTTTCGCAATAAGCCCCGGCGACATCGTCGTCAACGAAATCATGTATAACGGCCCCGAATCGGGCACGGACAACGAGTGGGTGGAGCTTTTCAACACCACCGGTTCGGATATCGTCCTTGATTCGACCTTCGAACTAACCGACGGCGAGGGCAGTTATTTCTTCGAGGGCGTTACTATCACCGCCGGCGGTTATTTGACAGCCAAAACGGCGGAAAACGACACGGAACCCTTCCCGTTCACCCCCGATGTCGATGCCACAGGTTTCGGCATACTACTTTCCAATACCAGCGACGACGTTATCTTGAAAGAAGGTTCCACGGTTATCGATGAGGTTACTTACAGCGATCTATGGGGCGCGGACGGCGACGGTCCCTCCCTCGAAAGAATCGATCCGAATGGACCATCTTCCATTGCGGAAAACTGGGGCCCAAGCGTCCCCGACGGAGGAACCCCCGGTGCTGAAAACTCCATCTACGACCCGGGCGGCGATTTCCCGCCGGCAATTTCGGAAATAACCCATACTCCCGAAAATCCCATCCCAACCGACGATGTTGCAATAACAGCTCGAATTACCGACGACGGGGATATTACGAAGGCAATCTGCTTTTTCAGCGTGAACTCCGGACCGGAAGACTCCCTCGATATGTTCGATGACGGCACCCACGGCGACGGATCCGCCGGCGACGACATCTGGGGCGCGATTATTCCGGAACAGCCCGCCGGCTCAAATGTCCTCTACTATCTCGTTGTCGAAGACGACGGCGCGCACTCGGAAACAACATGGACATACGCCTATTTCGTAACCACCGGCGACACCATCGACGGCGATCTCGTGGTTAATGAAATTATGTATAATCCAGCCTCGCCGATGGGCGACAGCTATTTCGAGTTCATCGAGCTTTACAACCGCAGTTCATCCGCCATCGACGCTTCAGATTGGATTATCAAAGACGACAATGACTTCAACTCATACACCATCCCCTTCGGAACCGAAATCGCCGCGGGAGGATATCTCGTGATTGCCGCGAACCCTGATACGATAGAGTCTTTCTACGGCATCACCGGCGTCCTCGGCCCCATCGGTTTCCAGCTCAACAATACCGGCGACGCCGTTCGAGTATATGATGACGAAGGCACCCTGATGGATTTCGTCTATTTCGGGAACTCCGACCCGTGGCCTTCGGAACCCAACGGGGACGGACCGTCATTGTCCCTCGTCGATCCATCGAGCGACAATAATGACCCGTCAAACTGGGAAGCCGGAGGCGGCTACGGCAGTCCCGGAGCGGTCAACACCGAAGTCGAAGAAACAGACTCGAAGCCGACGCAATTCGCAATCGCAGAAATTAGCCCGAATCCCTTCAACTCGGCCTTTTCCATCGATTTCAGCATCAGCAAAGATTGCGAAATACAAATAAATATGTATGATATTAACGGCCGGTATATCGAAGAGATATTCAACGGCAGAACCTCTTCCGGCGGCCATTCGCTGGATGTCGATATGTCCGGTTACCCCACCGGAATATATCTTATCCACCTCGACTACGGCTCCGGAACCATAGTCAAAAAGGCTCTGCTGGTGAAGTAACCGGTTTTTATAAGATCGAATATCAACAATGGGAATCGAGGTCAGATGCAACGGGGAATGAACAGAATCTATTTGCTTCACATTGCCCTGTTGGTGTGCATTCTAATAGCTCCCGCGCTTCTCGGCGAAGAGAACCTCGCGCCAAAACTGCGCGTTCTCTATTGGTCGGGCGGAACGCTCGACAGCCTTATTTATCAGCCCCTTGGAAGCGCGGGTGTCGATGCCCACATCTGTCTCAACGGATACCCCGGCGATGGCAGTATCCTCTGCGACACAATCAATTACGGATATTCTCCTTTGCTTGCGCTTAAAGAAGACTGGCACTGGACAAGGCGGGCTTTCATCCGCTTCGATACTATCGTTACTTCTTACGATTCCCTCGAAGAGTGCCAGTTATGGCTTTACAAAACGGGCACAGCGACAAACAGCAACTGGGTTGAAGCGTATCTCGCCACGGAAGCCTGGAGCGAGGGCACGGTTACATGGGACAATGCTCCAGTAATAAATATGGGGGTTGTTTCCTCCAGATGGACTCCCCCATTTCCGGATTGGGAAGGATGGCTGTCTCTCGATATCACAGCGATTTACGAGAACTGGGTAATCGGCCCGAATCATGGCCTTCAGCTTAAACAACAAGACCTCGATTCCGACGACGGGCAGGAGTTCTTTTCCTCTGATTATATGTTCTGCACATTGTCTATAGATAATCTATGGGTTTCGCAGGAAACGGACTGTGACGATGAAAACCTTGTGCTAATCTGCTACGAGGCAAACGACTTCGTGATAGACTCTATTTTCGCGGCTTTGCGAATATTCGATGACGGCAGTCCGGTGGGCGTCCATACAATTATGGAGACTGTCCCGGGTTATCCTCCGCCAAATCTCGGCTGGGTAAACTCCGGTTCGAACTGCTTCTATTGGGACATGAAAGCCGATTATCCCGGCAATGACGGTTGTGATTTCGAAATCGTAATCGATGTGATGAACGAAACAACGGAAATCCTCAACGTTACCGACTCCTTCCCCATTCCCGATGCCGAGGGTGTGGCATGGGACGGCGAGAATCTATGGGTAACCAGAAGCTGGTATAGCGGCGGTTTGGACACCCAGCGTGTTTTCCGAGTCGATCCTATAACCCATTATGTTTTTAGCGATTCATGCATAACAGACGACCTCTTCGACGGCTACACCGCAGATTGCGTCTGGCACGACGGCTATCTCTGGATTCTCGGCGGAGGGCTTTCGGGACAGCGGGCTAAGCTGTTTAAGTTCGATGTCTCGACATGCACCATAGTCGATTCTTCCGCCGCCATTATCCCGCCAAGTCGCTGGGGACAGGGCATCGATTACTTCGCCGGCTGGTTCTACGCATGCGATTCCAATGGCAAAATTTTCCAGGTTTCACCAACACCCCCCTACACCTCGACCCTATGGCTCGATCTCGAGACAATTCATCCGGGGCTGATGTCGGGTGCGATAAGTGCCGATGCCCTCGTTTTCGCCCTCGGCTCGATTTGGATTCTCCGTAATCCCGGTCCGGCGGGGCATGTCCTCCTTCAGTTCGATTATGCCGGCAACGTTATCGACAGCTTCGCCCTGGCTTCGACCTCCGGATTTGGACCGGAGGGAATAACCTTCGACGGCGAGTGCTTCTGGTACACCGACCATTCAAAAGATTTCGTCTATCGCGTCTGCCTTTGGGGATGCGAGGACACGATGAGCATCTTTACATGTCTCGATTCCAAAGCTCCCGAAGTCGGCGCGATATGCCCGCCCAGCCCGATTTACGTTGGCGATACTGTCAGTCTGAATGCCCTTGTAGCGGAATCTTTCGGCTCAAGCGAACCGGGTAGTCTCATAATCGACGACGGTGTTACTCGAATTGCAGTCCCCTATTCGCCGGGGTTGGGAATCGAAGTGCCCGAACTATGCGGACTGGCCGATTTCGTCATAATGGTGCGCGACTCCTTCTGCAACTGGGGCTCGGACACATGCGTTCTGGAAGCATGCAGTCGTTTCGATGCCCTCCTCCATTGTGCTCCCTGCGGCGGGATTACGTCATGTAGCACACAAACCGCCGAGTTCACTGTCATCGATTCCATCTGCCTGGAAGACATCGAGAGCGCGTTCTTCACAATCAAAGTATTCCATCCCATTGGAGACAGCACGGTGTTTTACCGCGAAGGCCCAGCCATAGACGTCCTATTCTCGGCAGTGGCGGACTCCACCAGAATCACTCTGACCGACATTCCCTACGCCGACGGCGACAGCATCTGGCTATCCTTCGACAGCCTTTTCACCGCCGAAGGATGCAAAACCGTCCCATAACTCAATCCACGGCCTCGGACATCGCAAACCCCGGTATCCTGGGGCTTTGGTTCGGTTCCTCCCGAAGGCCTATTAGAGCCACCTCGCCGTCGCGAATCTTCCGAAAGGTCTTTTCCAACTCCACCGAGGATAGGGTCTGAAGCTCGAGAAGATATATCTTTCTGCGGCGATATTCCCGCGCCTTTCTCGCCGATCTTTTCCATGTGCGCATCTGGTAGTTTCTGCATTTTCTGCTCTTTCCCATTTCACTGCTCCTGTTTTTTTTTTTTTTGTTACCAGTTTTAAAATATAAGGGGTAATTCTGTCTAAGAGAACAGGAAAAATGGCAGTTAG
>NPIE01003172.1_pt2 | contig 49050 bp, 44 predicted proteins | sample 8637661 | NCBI WGS metagenome assembly NPIE01 (sample SAMN07420842, study PRJNA396082) | bioreactor metagenome | isolation source: sample BA12 brine-fed electro-methanogenic bioreactor BA | place: Japan: Kochi | collected 2016-12-09 | reverse complement strand
GAACCCCTGTTCCGGCGCGACAACCGCTCGGTCTCACTGACCAAGGCCGGTGAGATTTTCAAAGACTATGCCATCGATGTGCTGCAACGTTACCGGAAGCTGAGGCAGCAGCTGGTAACGGAACATGATCTGCGCGGTACGCTGTCGCTGTACTGTTCGGTAACGGCAATCCTGTCGATCCTGCCGGACATCATCAAGGGGGTTCGGCACTCTTTTCCGGAAATCAACCTGAACCTGACCACCGGCGATGCGGCAATGGCCCTCGCCCACCTGGAAAACGGCGAGGCTGACATTACCATTGCCGCGGTTCCCGACCGGCTGCCGCGTCACATCGTCTTTCTGAAACTTCTGGAGACACCCCTTATCTTTATCGCTCCGCGGGAGGCGAACAAGAACGGTCACGCGGCTGCCGTTCCCGATTTTCATTCGACGCCGATCGTCATGCCGGAACGGGGATTGAGCCGGGAACGGTGCGAACGCTGGTTTGCCGACAAGGGTATTACGCCGACGGTATATGCTTCCGTTGCCGGCAACGAAGCGTTGATCGCGATGGTCGCAATGGGGTGCGGCATCGGCGTCGTTCCCCGACTGGTCCTGGAAAACAGCCCTCTGCAGCAGCGCATCACCGTACTCAACGTCGAACCACCGCTCAAGCCCTTTACCGTCGGCGCCTGCACCACCAAGGCCGGTAAACGACTACCGACGGTGCAGACCTTCTGGCGTATCGCCGAACAGCTTGCCACCGGAAATTATGAAAGGAGATGTGATGACGACCATCCTGATAACCAATGATGATGGGATCCATAGTCCCGGGCTTGAAGTCTTGCAGAAAACATTGGCCATCCTCGGCCGGGTCGTGACCGTAGCCCCTGATCGGGATAACTCGGCCATTGCCCATGCCTTGACCATGAACCGACCTCTGTGCCTGACGCGGCGAGCCGAGGACGTATTTGCGCTGGACGGCACTCCGACCGATTGCGTGGCCATCGCCTTGAGCAAAGTTCTCGACGCTCCCCCGGACCTGCTGGTCTCCGGCATCAACAACGGCGCCAATATCGGCGACGATATCTCCTACTCAGGCACCGTTTCCGCCGCCATCGAAGGAACCATGTATTCGGTACCGTCAATGGCCGTCTCCCTGGTCGGTACACCGCCGTTCTCTTTTTCCGTTGCCGGTCCGATCGTTCGTGACCTGGCCGGTCGGATCCTGGACTACGGTCTGCCGGCCGACACCCTGATGAACGTCAATATCCCGCAGCAACCGCCGATCAAAGGGCTCAGGGTAACCCGGCAGGGACGACGTATCTGGAAACAGGCAGTCCAAGAAGTGCACGACCCCTGGGGCCGCCTTCGTTTCTGGATCGGCGGCGGCACACCGCTCCTCGATGCCGGCAAGGATACCGATGTGGATGCGGTGCATAACGGCTACGTCTCGGTAACCCCGATTCATCTAGACCTGACCAATCACGAGGGAATCAGCTATTTCCGCGAAGATCTCGACCTGGAGTCGTGGCTGCTGCCACCGACCGGCAACAGCGAAACAGAGGAATAAAAAGAACTCAGACCAACGGTACGAAGGAGGTGCAGGTCCCCTTGATTCGTGGTAGCATGACCTCGCTTGTCTTGTAACTCCTGTTGCTGGAGATCCGAACGAACAGAAAATCGGTATCGTGGTCGCCAGGGCTTAGTCGATGTTCCCTCCGGCTGCTTACTCTGAGGCCTGATTTGCAGGACGTCCACACCCTTCGGAACTGGTTCTGTGCCCCGACGAATCCTTGCCATGCAGCCACCAGCGAGATTAGCCAGTCAGAAAACATTTTTATCACGTAAAAACAATCAATTAAAGGAGTGTGCCGATGCAGATCACCTGCCATGGCGCCGCCGGTTGTGTCACCGGATCATGCCACCTCGTCGAAACCACCTCTGCTCGCCTGCTTATCGACTGCGGCATGTTCCAAGGAAACAAGTCGCTTAATCGACTGAACTTTGAGCCGTTTCCGTTTGACCCGCAGACGATCGATTTCGTCATCGTCACCCATGCCCATATCGATCATTGCGGCCTGCTGCCGAAACTTGTGAAACACGGTTTCAACGGGATCATTTACGCCAGTCCGCCAACCGCCGACCTGCTGCCGATCATGCTCGCCGACAGCGCCTATATCCAGGAAAAGGACACCGAACAGGAAAACAAGCGGCGTCTTCGAAAAGGCGAGCCGCCTCGCGAACCCCTGTACACTATGCAGCACGCTGAACAGGTGGGCAATCTGATTCACGTACTGCCTTACAACACGGCGCTGCAGGTCAACGAAGAGATCACCTTCAGGCTCCGGGACGCCGGCCATGTCATCGGCTCTGCCATCGTCGAATTGTTTGTCAAAAACAGCACGGGACGTGAGGAGAAAATCGTTTTTTCCGGGGATCTCGGACAAGACGACATACCGATTGTAGAAGATCCGACCAATATCTGGAACGCTGATCATGTCTTTATCGAGACAACCTACGGCGACCGTGTGCATATCACCTCGCAGTCACGCAAAGAGGAACTCTACGGCTATATCCAGTCAACCTACCGGAAAGGCGGCAAGTTGTTGATTCCCTCTTTTGCGCTGGAACGTACCCAGGAGTTGCTTTATACCTTGAGCGAACTGAAAAACGAACAGGCCGACTTTCCGCCGATGAATATTTACCTGGACAGCCCGCTGGCCATCAAGATCACGGAAGTCTTCGAAAAACACCCTGACCATTACGATGAAGAGGCGCGAGCGAGAACAGATAAACCCTTCAGCTTTCCCGGCCTGATTTGCACGCCATCTGTGGAGGAATCACGAAAAGTTAACGAGATGCAGGAGCCGGCTATCGTTATCGCCGGCAGCGGTATGTGCACGGCCGGTCGCATCCGGCACCATCTCAAGCATGGTATCTGGGATCCGAAGAACACCGTGCTCTTCGTCGGCTACCAGGCACCGGGAACGCTGGGTCGTTTCCTACTGGACGGCGCCGAGGAAATCAAGATGATGGGCCTGTCCCTGGTCGTCAAGGCCGAGATCGCCCGAATCGGCGCTTTTTCGGCACATGCCGACCGGCACGGCCTCAATGACTGGCTGTCGGCCTTCAGGGAAAAACCACGAACGGTCTTTCTCATTCACGGTGAAGACGACGCCCGACACACCTTCAGTGCGATATTGCAAAAAAAAGGGTTCACCACGGTGCTGCCGACAAAAGGGATGCCGCTCTTTTAAAAACGGCATCCCTTCGTTTTTCTTAAAACCGGTGGTGGCGGGGAAGAGAAATCTTATTGATTCCGCAGGACCCACTGTCCCTGTGCGTTCCGGCAGGCAGTGGTTATGGTGGTCTGCGGCCGACCGTCGATAACCGCCTGAATTTCGGCCTGACGGCAGACCTGGTCTGTCGTCGGATGGGTATAGGCCGGTTGCGGAACGACCTGATAGTTGTTGCCGTTGTCCGGGTTCACCCAGCCTACCGGCTGCCCCGACCGGCCGTTCTCATAGGCGTAGTTGAGCTGTTGACGGTCATACTTGTCCATCTCGTTGCCGACGATGTAACCGAGCATAGTGCCGATTGCCGCGCCGATCAGGGTGGCTTCGGTGCTGCGACCGATCGCCTGCCCGATCAACGCGCCGCCGACGGCACCGCCGACCGCCCCCTGCTGTCCCTTATAGGTATCGGCGCATGATGTTACCAACAACATCATTGCCGCAACCATGGTAATGGCAATCACTCTCATAATTTCCTCCGACGACTTCGTTGTTTTTTCACGGCTCCGGCGAATTGCAGGGCCTGTGAATCTCTCTTGGTGATCGAACCTTGGGTTATCGCTCACAGTGCTAACAAGATAACCAGTGTCCCGCCGGTGTCAACCAAAATGACTGGCATCATTCAGGAATTACTCGGCGACCAAGCTGCTTCAAATCCGGCAAACCGGGCGACGCAGTCCGGGGAAAATTTCATCCCGCAAGAGCCGCAGCGATTTCCTCATGCATCCGGGCGATAACCTCCTGTGGATCTGTCGCCCTGGTAATCGGGCGCCCGACCACCAGATAATCGGCGCCACCGCAGATAGCTTGACCGGCGGTCATGATTCGTTTCTGGTCGTCAACGGTACCCCTCTCTGTCTCTGCCGGCCGGATTCCCGGAGTCACCAGCAACGGACAGTCACCAAGATCTTCCCGCAGCACCCTCGCCTCGCGTGCCGACGAAACCACGCCGTCGCAACCGCCGGCCACGGCAATGCGGGCCCGGCGGCGAACCAGTTCGGCAACGTCTCCGGCCATGCCGAGTTCACGCAGGTCCTCTGCGGAAAAACTGGTCAACACGGTCACCGCCAAGAGCTTCATATCCCCCCGGGCCGCGACCGCCGCCTCAATAATCGATCGATCGCCGTGAATGGTCAAAAGACTGACGCCCCGATCGTTAACCTGGGCAACGGCGCGCTTCACCGTTTCCGGAATGTCATAGAATTTCAGATCGAGCATCACTTTATGGCCTCTGGCGATCAACCAATCAACCGTTGCGAACCAGTCAACCATAAACAACTCCAATCCTACCTTGAAAAACCCAACCTGGGCCTCGCACCGCCGCACCATCTCCCGCGCCGTTGCCGCACGGTCAAAATCAAGCGCGACGATTAATCGGTCTCTGAGGTCAATACTCCGGTTCTTCATCTATGACGCCGCCTCTCTCTGTTTTTTTAAGGTCCCTAAAAATTTCGCTCAATCCGGATGAACCAGAAAAAAAAATCCGGGAACGCATCGTTCCCCAAGCATGTCCAGGCGGCATCATCACGGGTATTGCAGGGCAATTGGTTGGTCTGGTCTTCGTTGGCACCATCATAGCATAGAATCGGGAGCAAGAAGAGACGCCGCGGCAAAAAAATTACCCGGCCGACCCCGGCGCCTTCTTATCCCAGAACTATCCGAAGAGATAAAGATAGATGACGATAACCAACCGATATGGTAAGAGGAAATTAATCTTTTCTGAGAACGAAAAATTTCACAGGCAGATGATCATGCGCGGCACGACGGTCACAATCCTTATTTGCTTTTTCTCGATGCTCATCCTCGGCGCTTGCAAGCAGGACTATTTCCCGCCCCCGGAAGCCGCAGGCGGATGGCGAAGCTCCACCGATCCGGCATTCATCAGGTCATTACATCTTATCCCTGAAAAACTGGGCCAACTGGGGAAATACGGCCTCTCAGTTGAAAGCGGCGAGATATCCTCGGTACTGATCATCAAGGACGGCTGGCTTATCGGTGAATGGTACAGCGCCCCGGAGGGTAAAACGAGGAAGATTTACGTTGCTTCCGTTGGCAAGTCTTTTGCCACCGTTTGTTTCGGTATAGCCGAACAAGACAGCCGTAACGGCACGCTTCCCTATCAAATATCCAAAGAATCAAAAGTTTACGACCGCCGCTGGCTGCCGGTAGGCTTCCCGCTGTCCGATCCCCGTAAAGAGCAGATAACGTTCGACCATATCTTTCGCCATACCTCCGGACTGACGCCGCAAGAATCGACAGTCGAAGAGATTCCGGCCGAAAAAGGGCGAAACAGCTGGACCGACTACCAGGCGTGGGTCTGTGGCCATGATCCCGCTTGGCCACAGACGGCCCGTCTTTTTTTTCCACCGGGACAACCCGGCGACTATCCCGGGCATGCCCATTGGGGGGCGCACAGCGGTGCTTACAGCAGTGTCGGCTATGCGCATATCGGTCTGGTCCTGGCCGAGCTTTATCAGATGCCGGCTCATCAATTCCTCGAGACTCGGTTGTTGGCTCCGCTGGGATTCGGCGAAATCGCTTACGAAAAACCGCCGGCGCCGCCACGCATCAAATGGTTCAGCGCAGGCGGCTTGAAAATGACTCCACGGGATTTTGCCCGCTTTGCCTACTTGCTGCTCCGGGAGGGTCGGTGGAATCAGGAACAGCTCGTCACAAAAGAGTGGTTCCGTGCGATCACCTCAACCCCGTATTATGAAAATCTCCGCTCCAACGTCGACGGCTATTTCGGGGCGCACTACCCGAAAGATCTGCTGCGCGTGTATGGCTCGGGCGGCAATTTCGCCTTTATCATTCCCAGTCATGATCTGATCGTGGTGAAGACCGGCAGAATCGACAATTTTTTTCTCGAACGTCACATGCACGATTTTCTTCGACGGACCTTCATGATGATCCCAGGTTACACGGTCGAGTAGTGGGAACCTTGAAAAAATGTCATTCCGCGCAATCTCATCGTTACTCAATCAAATTTTATCATCGTAATATCAAGTATATACCGGCGGCAAATTTTCTTGCACGCCTCGATCTTGAACGAAATTCCGAAGTTCTCAAGCTCCCCAAGTGGTGCCCATCGCTCCATCTCACCCCTGGAAAATGAAAAATTTCCGCACGGCGTAGTTGATCATCACCGCTGTCACGATATTGGCCGCGAAGGCATAGGTCGTCAACATACCGAATCGCCTGATAAGGACGCCCATCAGCGATGTGCCGAGGGCCGCACTGATGCCGGAAACAAGGTAAAAAAGACTTATCTCGACAAGAAAACCATGCCGCCCGCGCTCAAAGACCCACATGATGTTGGTCAGATATGCGACCATATTGGCGACCAGAAAAGCCATCGCGTTGCTGATCATCGAGTTGCGCGCCCGCTGGTAATCATTGATCTCTCTGATCCGCAACCGCAATAGACGCACCGCATGGTCATCGGGCTGGAGGGCCGGGAAGATCTTCCATGCTATCACGTGAAAGACGGCGATATGAGCAGCGGTTGCCAGGCCGCCGGCCAGTGCGTACTTGATAAATTGAATGATTGTGTCGCTTTCGGGCATTATTGGCTCGCTATGAAACGGCGGGTAACGGTGTGTCGGGACAAAAAACCAAACTGCCCTCCGGAACGCAACATAATCTTTGTACGATGCCGATTGGGTGGGTCTCTGTCGCCCCGTTCATTTTTCTGGTCCGACCAACAAAGAATTTCCCCTTTGATCTCTTGATCTTGTCCCATAGAGTCAAATCGGCATTCATAAATCGCTGTCTGGGAATTTCCCGTTTTGAACATTTTTTTGAACAGTTAAGCATGCGAAGCACGTTCATACGCGTACAATTTTCACCAGATATCCATAAATAATTTGCAATATAATTATTATTTTTGTTTAATATGTGGAATTGCCAATCTGGTCATACCAGTCCGGTCTACTTCTTTTTGCTGTAAATCTCTATCCTTACCGGCAGAACTTGGGAAGGAAGCGAAAACATTAATCATTTTTTATAATTGAGATTGGCGGAACTGATTTCAATTTATCTTTACAAACAAAAAGCTACCCTATACTCTTGTGCCAGGACAAGGGACCATGATGCGGTCGTTTTTCCGGTTTTCGTTCGGCGCGACACCCCCCATGGACAGTTGTGCTGAGACGGTGTTTCTTCTTTAGTTCAGCCGCATCCATTCTCAACCGGTGATCGCCGATGCAGCCGGTCCAGACCAGTTCCGCGAGAAACCGCTCCGATCGGTCGTTCAAACACAACCAAGGGGGAACGGCATGGCAGTCAAGATTTTCATCACCAGAAAAGGTATCGACAAGAACATCATCGAGTTGACGGTTCTGTTGAAAAAAATGCGCAGCCTGACACTCAATCAGCCGGGCTATATCTACGGTGAAACCTTACGAAGAATCGACCAGCCCGACGAGTGTGTCGTCATATCCACCTGGCGCTCCCGTGAAGACTGGGAGAATTGGCTCAACAGTCCTCAGCGCCAGAGCATCCAGAGCGAGATCGATCTGCTGCTGGGAGACACAACCGAATATGCCGTTTACGAAGAGTAATCCGGCGAACCTCATCACGGCACCGAAACAAGAGGCAGGGATATCAGATGATCATTGAAGGACTGAAGTTGATGGTTGTCGGCATGACAACCGTGTTGTTGTTTCTCATTCTGATGGTTGTGCTTATTCAAATCGTCGCCATGCTCACCAGAGGAGTCACGGCACGCGAACTGCAAGCGATCCAGGATGAGAGAGAGCGCTTGAGAAAGGAAAAAGAGCGGCAAAAATCGGCAGCGGCAGCAGATCAGGACGAGGATATCGTCGTCATTACCGCCGCCATTGCCGCCTTTGAGGCGGAACGAGCGACGGCGCTGCGCTGAACAGAGAAGCGAAAGCGACTATCATCCGTCAGCCGGCATGGTTGACATAACCTAACGCAAGGAGAAGTACGGTGGGTAAAAAAGTAATCAAATTCATGGATACGTCTTTTCGGGACGGATTTCAGTCAGTTTTCGGCGCACGGGTGTTGACCGATGATTTTCTGCCCGCTCTGCAGGCCAGTGTCGATGCCGGTATCACCCATCTTGAGGCCGGCGGTGGTGCACGTTTTCAAAGCCTTTTCTTCTATTGCGGCGAATCGGCATTCGACATGATGGATCGTTTCCGCGAAAAAGTCGGCCCCGATGCCAATCTGCAGACCCTGGCCCGCGGCATCAATGTCGTGGCTCTCAGTCAGCAGCCCCGGGACATGATCGATCTGCATGCCAAGATGTTCAAGAAACACGGCATAACCACGATCCGCAACTTCGATGCGCTCAACGACATTCGCAACCTCGAGTACTCCGGTGAGCGGATCGCCCACCACGGGTTGCGGCACCAGATCGTCGTGACCATCATGGATCTGCCGCCCGGCTGCTCCGGCGCCCATACACCGGAGTTCTACCTCGAACGCCTGAAAATGATCCTTGAATCGGATATCCCGTTTCATTCCATCTGCTTCAAAGACGCAACCGGGACGGCCAATCCGAGAAAAGTCTACGACACCTTCAAGGGCGCCCGGAAAATGGTTTCCGATGATACCATCCTCTGGTTCCACACCCATGATACCGCCGGTATCGGTATATCCCAGAACCTGGCGGCCATCGAGGGCGGCGCCGACGGCATCGATCTGGCCAAGAGCCCGGTCTGCGGCGGCACCTGCCAGCCCGATATACTGTCTATGATGCACGTTCTGAAAGGGACCGACTTCACGCTTGATCTCGATTATGAAAAAGTGCTCGCAGCCGAAGAGGCGTTCGAGGAAGCGATGAAAGACTATTTCTTCCCGCCGGAAGCCAAAATGGTCTCGCCGACGATCACCTTGTCGCCGATGCCCGGCGGCGCTTTGACAGCCAATACGATGATGATGCGCGACACCAATACGCTGCATCTCTATCCGGCAGTCATCAAAGAAATGGCCAATGTCATCAGGCTGGGCGGTTTCGGCTCTTCGGTCACCCCCGTTTCCCAGTTCTACTTCCAGCAGGCCTACATGAACGTTACCCAGGGCCAGTGGAAGGTCATCAACCAGAACTACGGCAACATGGTCCTCGGCTACTTCGGCAAGACCCCGACACCGCCGGATCCGGAAATCGTCAAGCTCGCTTCCGAACAACTGGGCAAGCCGGTATTCACCGACGACCCACTCGATATTCTTGAGCCGGGTATCCCGAAAGCAACGAAGATCCTCGAAGAAAACAACTTGCCGGTCACCGACGAGAACCTCTTTATCATCGCCAGTTGCGAACAGAAGGGGCTGGATTATCTGCTCGGCAATGCCAAGGTCAACGTTCGCAAAAAGACCGACGAAGACAAAGCACCTGCCAAGCCCGCCGCCAAAGCAAAAGCGGCTGCGGCACCGGCAGCGTCCGGACCGCGCTCCTACTCCATTACCGTCAATAACCGCAGCTACGACGTCGTCGTTGCCGAGGGCACCGGCGCCGTTCAGGCCGCCCCGGCACAAGCGGCTGCACCGGCCGCTCCCGCCGCTGAACCGGCCGGTGGCGGCACTGAAGTCGAAGCGCCTACTCCGGGCAATGTCGTCAAGATTCTCGTTAAGGTCGGCGATTCGGTCACCAAGGATCAGCCCCTGCTGGTACTGGAAGCGATGAAAATGGAGTCGGAGGTCAAAGCCCCCTGTGATGGAAAAATTGTCGCCATCGAGGTATCCGCGGGAGACACGGTGCAGGCATCGGATCACCTTTTCACCATTGGCTGACCAGGCAGATACTGCTCTTCTCGTTGTCGCGGCGGGCCTTATCCCGCCGCGACTGGCATTGTTTGAATGATGGAATCATTATGAAAATCAAAACAATTCTGCTTATACTGCTCGGCTTCTGCACCTTTGCAGGGGCCCCTGTCCAGGCGACCGAAGATGGTGTGGTCATTACGTCGCCTTCCGACGCCAAGGTGATCCGCATAGACATTGCCCCCGGACGATCCGTTTATAGCGGGGATATCCTCGTTGTTTTAAAAGACGCCGACGGAACCATCACCGAACTTAAAGCGGGGACCGCCGGCATCATCGAGTCTCTCTTGGTCGAATCCTACCAGAAGGTTAAACAGGGCGAGCAGATCGGCATCATCACCCCCTCTGTCGTTGTCGCCGAACGGCCGCTGGCCCTGGCCAGTCATGAGTTGCCCGACATCGGCAAGCTGGTCGGCAACCTGTTCAGGACCACCGGCGCTTACGGTATCATCGACGGACAATTGGAGCGCGACTGGACCGTCGGCATCGGCAGAATCCTGATGATCTGTGTCGGCCTGATACTGCTCTATCTCGGCATCTTCAAGCAATTCGAACCGCTGCTGCTGATCCCCATCGGCTATGGCGCGATCCTGGCCAATATCCCGCTGGCCGGCATTGCCGAACCGGGCGGAATCCTTTACTACATCTACGAAGTCGGTATCGTCACCGGTATCTTTCCGCTGCTGATCTTCATGGGTGTCGGCGCCCTGACCGATTTCGGACCGATGATTGCCAACCCGAAGACCATTTTGCTCGGCGGCGCCGCGCAGATCGGTATTTTCGCCACCCTGCTCGGCGCGCTGGCCCTGTCCGAATTCGTTCCCGGGATTGCTTTTTCCCTTCGGGACGCCGCTTCCATCGGTATTATCGGCGGTGCTGACGGACCGACGGCGATTTTCCTGTCCAGCCAGCTGTCACCGCGACTGCTCGGATCGATCGCCATTGCCGCCTACTCTTACATGGCCCTGGTGCCGATTATCCAGCCGCCGATCATGAAATGGCTGACGTCCAAGGAAGAACGACAGATTAAAATGGTGCAGATGCGCCACGTCTCGAAGCTTGAGAAAATCATCCTGCCGCTGCTGGTCCTCGGCATCTGCGCACTTCTGCTGCCCACCGCGGCACCGCTGATCGGCATGTTCATGGTCGGCAACCTGGCCAAGGAGTGCGGGGTTATCGATCGTTTGTCCGACACGATCAAGGGCCCGCTGATGTATACCGTTACCATCTTCCTCGGCCTCGGTGTCGGCAGCAAGCTCTCTGCCGATAAATTTCTCAACCTGGAAACTCTCGGCATCCTGGTTCTTGGCATCGTTGCCTTTTCCATCGGTACCGCCGGTGGTGTCCTGATGGCCAAACTGATGAACAAGCTGTCCAAGACCCAGGTAAACCCGCTGATCGGCGCCGCCGGCGTCTCCGCCGTGCCGATGGCCGCCCGCGTGGTCAACAAGGTGGGTCTGGAGGCAAATCCGCAGAACCACCTGATCATGCACGCCATGGGCGCCAACGTGTCAGGCGTTATCGGCTCCGCGGTGGCTGCCGGAGTATTGCTCGCACTGTTGTAACAGGGTCTCTTTCAACAACACGCCTAAACAGCCCGAAGCGATCTTCGCTTCGGGCTGTTCTTGTCTGGTCACGGCGCATCTGGTAAAAACGTCCACACCATGACAGAATCCGAACGTAACCGGAGGTAGAAGAAAACAGATGATCACCGTCAGTGAAGGAGCGCTGCCTCACCTTGCCCAACTCCTGGCCGCCGAAGGCGGCGCCGGATCTGCAGTCAGAATCGCCGTAATTGGCGGCATCGCCGGTCCGGGCCTCGGACTCGTCGTCGATTCGGCAGGTGAAGCCGACGAAACGATCCTCTTCGAAGACCTCGCCATAATCATCGATCGACAATTGCATACCTTTTGCCGAAACATCCTCATCGATTTCCGGGAGGGTCAACCGGAGGGGTGCGCCGGTAAAAGCGGGGCCGGCTTCCTGATCATACCCGACCAGCCGATCAACTTTTAGACGGGGCTGATTTGGCCCGACCGATCACCAGGCGATACTACTGAACGAAAGAAAAAGCCGCTCAGCTGATCGCTTTATTGACGATATCTTGATCGAAGTAATTGACAGACATCCCCCCGTCAACGACAACGGTCTGGCAGGTGATCCCCGAAGACCGTCGGGACAACAGAAAAACGGCGGTATCAGCCGCTTCCTGCGTGGTAAGGGCACGCTTTCGCAACATGGCCTTCTCGGCAAACAGATAGCTGTCGATATAGCCGGGAATGCCGGCCGATGACGATGTCTTCAGCAAAGACGGAGCCACTGCATTGAAGCGGATGCGGGAAAAATCGGCGAAACTCTTGGCCAGAAAACAGAGTGAAGAATCAAGGGCCGCCTTGATCGGGGCCATATAGCCGTAATTGACGGCGGCCATCCGCGTTGTAGAAATCGAGATGGTCACCACCGAGCCATCGGTGTCGAGCAGGTTTTTGAAGTGATTGGCAATGGAAATCAACGAAAAGCAGGATATCGTCACGGCCTGCAGGAAATCCCGACGCTTCGTCTCATGAAACGGTTTGAGACCATCCGAGTAGTTGGCGAAGGCAATCGAATGAACCAGCCCATCGACGCGCCCGCCCGATGCAGCGTCGACCCACTCGGCTATCTCATCCCGGACCCGAGCAATCTGTTCTTCCTCTTCAACATCGCAGAAAAAAACCGGACAGTCGGGAAAAAGTGCATTTGCCGCTTTTTTTCGCTTCTCCGAATGGACCACCAGCATAACCTCGGCGCCCTGCTCCAGCAGGGTTGCAGCGATGGCGGCAGCAATTGATTTCTTGTTGGCCAGACCGAACACAACATAGCGTTTTCCGGCCATCTCCAGAAAGTCTTTCACATGCTCTCTCCTTTGTTCTGCGGGGCCTACCATCATACAATACCGGTTTCCGGGAAACAAGCATGCAGCCCTCTGCCGAGTAATCTTTCAGGTCCACGACATGGTGGCTGTCATTTCCCGGTAGCAATACCGCACGTGCTACGGTAGTTTGGGTTCTTGGTTCCACCCATGGCGGGGTGGCATACAGAGCTATGAAAATCGGCATCGTGTTCGGAAGGGCTGGTCGGTCCTTCCTCCGGCTGCTGCGGACGTCCTGTCCGCAGCCCTTTGGGCCTGATTCTCCGTCCAGCCGGGCCTTCGCGATGCAGCCTCCGGCAAAACCGACCAGCCCGGGAAAGCCGACTTATCCATAACCCGGCACGCCATACAGGAAATTGCCATGAAACCAGTCGATCGCCCCGATCAGGTCAAGAACTTCGTTCAGCAAACCCTGGGATGCGGTTGTCCCGAACCGGTGTTTCAGTCCATGCTCTCCGATACCTTTACGCCGGCCGAACTGGTGTCGGTTGTCGTCACAAGGTTGCTGATCGGCCAGCGGTTGCTCGTCTATCTCGTCCACCCTGGCAACGCAGGGCCGCCATTGAACGACCTGCTCGCTGCGCTGACGGCCTGCGGCCGGGAGGAACGAGAACGGTGCGGCTACAACCGGCTCCGCCTGGTGGTGATCACCGGAGAGGAGTGGTATCCGGAATTGGAACGTTGTTTCTCTGAGCTTCAGGGTGAGGATGATCGGCTTTTCCTTCATCTCCTCACCCCCCGTGATTCGGCACTGGCCGCTACCGGGTTACTCTCTTCGCACCCATGACCGGCCTTTCCAAACCCATCGCAGCATCAGCCCGCCACCAGGCCCTGGAGTTGATCTACGAAATATTCGACGAGTGGGCGGCGCAGTGGACGTTTGCCTGCCGGCCGGGATGCGCCGTCTGCTGCACGCATGGGGTAACCCTCAGTGAATCGGAGGGCGAGAGAATCCTTTCCTTTATGAGGCACAGCGGCCGCGAGTCATGGCTGACCAACCGGCTTGGCGGACTGTCACTTCCGGCAGCGCCGGCCTGCACGACCAACGAATTTGCCCGGGCCTGCCTGGAGCAAAATGATATCGATCCCGGTCATGGTATCTTCTCCGGTACTTGTCCACTGCTGCAGGACAACCGCTGCTCTGTTTATTCGTTACGGCCCTTCGCCTGTCGCTGCTTCGTCTCCACCGTCACCTGCCAACCGGACCGGGAAGCGGTGCTCCCGTCGGCTTATCTGACGGCGAGCACCGCCGTCGGACAATTGATCGAACACCTCGACCAGGGGCTTCTGTGGGGCACGATGATCGCCCTGCTGCAGCACTTGACGACGCAACCACCCGGGACAACAGGGAACGGAGTGATCCGGAAACGGCAGGAAAAAAGAGCGCCGGGACTGCTCACCGCCCGACCGCTCCCCGGATTTCTGCTTGGAGAAGAAGATTACCCCCATGTCGCCCCGCTGCTGGAAACCATTTTACACACACCGCTTGGCGAGGGCACCATTGAGGATCTGCTCAACAACAGTTCACGTTTATGACCGAATCTCAAGGGGAGCTTGAAAAATTAGGAATTTCGTTCAAGATCGAGGCGCGCAGGAAATTTTTACCACAGGCATATACACGATGTTCCGAGGATAAAATTTGATTGCGCAACGACGAGATAGGGCGAAATAACCATTTTTCAAGGTTCCCCCAAATGTTCAAGGACAAGGGCCGATCCGCGTGCCACTACTCTTGGTAGTTATCGTCACCGGCCCGCCCGGTGTGTCCATGGTCGTCGTAAATACTCCTGAAAAACTGTCGTTTTGGTAGGTTATCCGGCCGGTACCGGTTGCCTTTGTGCCCTGTTGATCACAGGTCATGGTCCAAGAAACGGTATTGCCGCTGGTCTTCAAGTCACTGATCGAGCAGCCGCTGCCCACCATGTCCGCTGAAACCGGGTCCTGCTCAGTCAGGCACTGCACGGTTTGCTGGGCCGGCATGGCCGGCATTCCCGGTATTTCAGCAGTTGACGTGATTTGATACTGTCCCGGCTTAAAGTCGAGGGCCTTCGCCCCGACGACCGGCAACAGGCACCAGACAACACCGATAGCCACCAGCAATTTCCCCATAGTGAACACCTCCCGGATAATAATAGACCTGCCTGCTCAAAGTGCATGCGCGCTCCATGCTCCATGCACCAGCGCGGTAGAAAAGATGTCTCAAGACTACCCATTTTCGCTCGCCGCGGCAATGGCTATCCAGGTGCCTGTCTGTCCGCCGGAAACAACCGCTTGTTAAAATCCGCTCCGATGGTCTCCGTAGCCTTCCTCTTCTAGGCGGTCTAGCGGAATAAAGCGCAGGGCGGCCGAGTTGATGCAGTAGCGCTTGTTGGTGGGTGGCGGGCCGTCGGAAAAGACGTGGCCGAGATGCGAATCGGCCTGGCGAGAACGCACTTCGGTGCGCAGCATGAAGTGTGAAATGTCACGCCGCTCGACAATATTGTCTGGCTCTACCGGCCGGGTGAAACTGGGCCAGCCGGTACCGGAATCAAACTTGTCGCGTGAGCTGAACAGCGGCTCGCCGGAGACGATATCAACATAGAGTCCCTCCTCCTTATTATTCCAGAACTCATTGTCAAAGGGCGGTTCGGTGCCTTTTTTCTGAGTCACCTGGTATTGCATCGGCGTCAACAGCTCTCGCAGCTCTTTATCACTTGGCTTGCGGAACGGTGTCGGCTCCTCGTCGCTGCTCTTCCACACCTTTTCCTGAAACGCCTGCCGCCCTGAGCCAGCCTTATACATCGAATAGTGCACAACATTTTTCCGATAATAATCCTGATGATACGCCTCAGCTTCGTAGAACGGCTGCGCCGGCAGGATCTTCGTCACCACCGGCCGCTTGAACAGACCAGAAGCATCGAGATCCGCCTTGGACTGCTCGGCGACAACCCGCTGATCTTCGGTGGTATAAAAGATTGCCGTCCGGTAGTGACTTCCCCGGTCGGCGAACTGCCCACCGTCATCGGTCGGATCGATCTCTCGCCAGAACGTCTCAACCAGTTCCCGGTAAGAAATCCGGCCGGGATCGTAGCGGACGCTAACCGCTTCATAATGACCGGTAGCACCGCTGGACACTTTGGCGTACTCGGCATCTTCGGCAGTCCCGCCGGTATAACCGGCAACGACATCGATAACACCGTCGAGCTGTTCAAAGGGCGGTTCCATACACCAGAAGCAGCCGCCGCCAAAGAGCGCGGTCTCCTCCTCAACTTTGGTTGTCGTCTGGTCGGCGATGCATACCGTCGTGCCAATGGCCAGCAACAAGACTGCCAGCAGAACGCTGTTCATAACGTGCTCCTTTTTGAGAATTATTCCTACCAGTCAAAAGATAGGCACGACCACAGCCGCAGACAAGAGCTCCGCCGCTCCGTTGATCTTTTCCCGGTGACCGCTGTTGCCTCCACCGGCGATTAGGTGTATAAAAAGACCGAATCTTCCATGCCAACCTTCAGCCGGGAGAGCAGTATGAAAAAACCGGGTACGACCAAACGAACCAAATTCATTTTTATCACCGGTGGCGTCCTGTCCTCTCTCGGTAAAGGGCTGGCGGCCGCATCGATCGGTGCCCTGCTCGAATGCCGGGGACTGACCGTGACCTTCCAGAAACTCGATCCATATATCAACGTCGATCCCGGAACGATGAATCCGTTTCAGCACGGAGAGGTCTTCGTTACCGACGACGGTGCAGAAACCGATCTCGACATGGGCCATTACGAGCGCTACACCAATGCGCTGATGGCCCAGAAAAACAATTACACCTCTGGCAGGATCTACTATTCGGTGATCACCAAGGAACGCCGCGGTGAATATCTCGGCGGTACCGTCCAGGTCATTCCGCACATCACCGATGAAATCAAGGCGGCCGTGCTGCAGCTGGACGGCAGCGCCGATATCGCCATCATCGAAATCGGCGGCACCGTCGGCGATATCGAAGGGCTGCCCTTCATCGAAGCGATCCGTCAGCTGCGCAGTGATCTGGGCCGGGAATACTCTTTATTCGTTCACCTGACCCTGGTCCCTTACATCAAGGCAGCCGGAGAGGTCAAAACCAAACCCACCCAGCACTCGGTCAAAGAGCTACGGGCCGACGGCATTCAACCCGATATCCTGCTCTGCCGCACCGAGGTTCCGCTCTCCGCCGAGCTCAAAGCGAAAATCGCGTTGTTCTGCAATGTCCCAAAAGATGCGGTCATCACCGCCATCGATGTCGACAACATCTACGAAGTCCCGTTGCTGTTTCACAAAGAAGGCTTGGACGGAAAGATTCTCGAGCTGCTCAATGTCTGGACCGGATCGCCGAACATCACGCCGTGGCAGAACCTGGTCGACAATCTCAAAAACCCGTTGCACACGGTCACCATTGCCGTCACCGGCAAGTATGTCGATCTGACCGAATCCTACAAGAGTCTGCACGAGGCATTGATCCATGGCGGCCTGGCCAACCGCGCCAAGGTGGAATTGCTCTACCTGAGCGCCGAGGAGCTGGAAACGGGTAACCCCGAGCAATTGCTGGCCGGTTGTGACGGCATCCTGGTACCGGGCGGTTTCGGCAAGCGCGGTGCCGAGGGCAAAATTCGGGCAATCACCCATGCCCGGGTCAACAAGATTCCCTTTTTCGGTATCTGTCTCGGCATGCAGCTGGCCGTGGTCGAGTTCAGCCGTCAGGTAGCGCAGATTACCAAGGCGCACTCATCGGAACTCGACCCGCTCACACAGGATCCGGTAATTTATCTGTGCAAGGAGTGGTTTGACTATCGTTCCCAAAAAAAACAGGTTCGCGACGAACAGTCCGACTTCGGCGGCACCTTGCGGCTCGGAGCTTACCCCTGCGTATTGAAGAAAGATACCTTCGCCATGGCCGCCTATCAGACAGACGAGATCAGCGAGCGACACCGGCACCGCTACGAGTTCAATAACGATTACCGCGAGGTGCTCAGTAAGGCCGGCCTGGTCATCTCCGGTGTCTCACCCGACAATCACCTCGTCGAAATAGTCGAAATTCCCGAACACCCCTGGTTTCTCGGTTGCCAGTTTCATCCCGAATTCAAATCCAAACCGATGAAGCCACATCCGCTGTTCCGCGACTTCATCAAAGCTGCATTAGACTTCCGGGACGCACGAGAATGATGGACATCACCACCGTTGCCATTGGCCGACCCGAGGGGCCGGATCTGTTGGTCGGACCGGGCCGACCCCTGCTGCTCATCGCCGGTCCGTGTGTGCTTGAGTCGCCGGAACTGGCCAGGCGAGTGGCCGGAACCATGCAGGAAATCTGTGGACGACTTGGCCTGTCCTACGTGTTCAAGGCATCTTTCGATAAGGCCAACCGCACGTCGCTCGGCTCGTTTCGCGGGCCGGGGCTGACCGAGGGTCTGGCCGTCATGGCCGGTATTCGCGAGGCGATGAACGTCCCCGTCGTCTCCGATGTGCACGAATCTTCGCAAGTGCCAAGCGCCGCTGCGGTCCTTGATGTCATTCAGATCCCCGCCTTTCTCTGCCGCCAGACCGACCTGCTCCAGGCCGCAGCCGCGACCGGCAAGCCGATCAACCTGAAAAAAGGCCAGTTTCTCTCTCCCTGGGACATGGCCCACGCAGTCGACAAAATCAAGAGCGTCAACGGCAGCCGGGTATTGCTCGTCGAGCGCGGTTCCTGCTTCGGCTACAACAATCTGGTCGTCGACATGCGCTCCTTTCCGGTGATGCGCGGGCTCGGCTGCCCGGTTATTTATGATGCAACCCACTCGGTACAATTGCCCGGCGGGGCCGGCGGCTCGTCTGGCGGTCAGCGGGAGTTTATCGCACCGTTGGCCCGGGCGGCAGTCGCGGCCGGTGTCGACGGTCTGTTCATGGAGGTCCATCCCGATCCGGATCGGGCCCTCTGCGACGGGCCGAACTCCATCGCTCTTGACCGAGTTGAGGCAATTCTTCGGCAAATCGTCAACATCCGTTCCTGTCTGGAATAATTACCCGATGGCCAGCGATCCCCGTCAACCGTCCGGAGATGCTTCTCACCCGACCGATTGTGAGGTTTTGGCCGGTTATCGGCAGCGATCTCAGCAGCGAGCCAGCCGGCAGCATGGTCTTCTTGACGACGTCCTGCGCAGCCGGGCGGCCGGTGTGACCCTGCTCCTGCTCGATGTCGATGGGGTGCTCACGGACGGCGCCCTGATTTATACCGAATCCGGCGCCGAGGCCAAGGCGTTCAACACCCAGGATGGTCTCGGCCTGAAGTTGGTCCGGCAGGCCGGTGTTCAAACCGGCCTGATCACCGCCCGGCGATCGACTATCGTCCAGCGGCGGGCCGAAGAGTTGGCCCTGGACCACATCTATCAAGGCGTCGACCGCAAATCCGCGGCCTTCAGGGAAATACTGCGGCGGGCCGGGAAAAAACCGGCTGAGGTCTGCTACATGGGTGACGATTGGATCGATCTGGCCGTGCTGAGCCGGGTCGGCCTCGCCACCTGCCCGGCCAATGCCGTACCCGAGGTGCAAAGCACCTGTCATTACGTCGCGTCTCGCAGCGGCGGTCACGGCGCCGTTCGTGAAGTATGCGATCTGCTGGTCACCGCCAAAGGACTCCACCAGTCCCTGTTGCAGAGCTACCTGACATGAAGCTCTCCCGCCGCAACCTGATCTGGTTGATTCCGCTGGGCCTGATCGTTACCTTTCCGCTCTGGCGCCTGCCGCTGGCATCTTTTCTCGAACCACGGGGCGGCTTTGACCCCGATTTCGCCAAACGGGAAGAGAGAGTCCACAACTTCAGCATGGAGCAGGTAGTCATCCTGCAAAATCAGAACGGGATAAAGACAGCCGAGATCCGAGCCGCGGAAGCCCAAACCAGTGATGTACCGCACGAATTCATCCTCGCTGATGTCGATGCCGACCTGTTTGACGAGCAGGGCAACCGCATCAATGTCATCGCCAGGACCGGCGTCTACAACGATGTGAGTCGACAGCTCACCCTGCGCGACGATGTTCGCATCGACCAGGTTGCCGAAAACCAGCAGCTCTATTCGGAAGAACTCTACTACTTCGACCACGACCGGACCATCAAGTCACCCGGCCGGACACGGCTGGTCGGTGAACAGGTGGAGATCATCGGCGCCAGTCTCGATTACGATATCCGCACCCGCCACTACCTGATCGGCGGGCGCGTCTACTGTACCATCGCCGGTCTGGAATCACCCTGAAGACAGCCCTTCCTGCCCTTCGAGCCATTCGCAGCAATCAACCAGAAAACAGGTTTCGGTCACCTGCCAGCGAATGTTGACATCCCACAACGTCATCGCGAACCTGGTCCTTCGCTTTCGCTGACTGGCCGGTCGCGGATCCTGACGCAACACCTCCTCGATCAACGGTAGCAGCGCTCGCCCGGTCCGCTCTCGATAGGTCGCGCCAAAAGACGCCGCAGCCGGGGTAAAGATTACCTGAATCGCTCGGCTGTCAGTATCCGCCCAGCCGTTCGTTGCCGCTTCAATCCGATCGCTGTAGGGCAGATACGGCTTTATATCGAGAACCGGTGTCCCGTCCAGCAAATCGACGCCGCCGAGCTTGAGCCTCACGCCGCCGCCACTGCATTCAATCCCAAGCAGGCTGACGGCGGACAGACCGATATGGTTCGGTCGATGCGGACTTCTGGTGGCAAACACCCCAAGCCGCCTGCGACCTCCCAGCCGCGGCGGACGAACCGTTCGCTGCCACCCTTCGCTCGTTGCATCGTGGAAAAGAAACACCAACCAGAGGTGACTGAACTGCTCAAGCCCCCGCACCATTTCCGCCCGGGCATACGGTCCGGTCAACTCGAGTTCGGCTCGGGCGGATGGGGTAAGTCCCGCCTGCCGCGGAATTCCGAATTTCTCCCGATAACAGGACCTGATGGTCCCAATCGTTCGTAACAGGTGGTGCGATCCATCGCGCCCTGCATCAGTGTCCACTGCGTCCTCCATCTCCCGTCAGTCAGCAAAAGAGTTGACGCGCCGGCAACGGCGCGCTAACGTAGCGAAAAACCCCAGGTGGTGCCATGTTGAAACGCTTTACCATCTCCCTCGACGAAAAACTGCTCGACGATTTCGACGACTATATCCGGCAACAGAAATACGTCAACCGTTCCGAAGCGATCCGGGACCTGATCCGTTCATCGTTTGTGGCCAAGGAGTGGCAGGCGGACAAGGATGTCGTCGGCGTTATCACCATGGTCTATGATCATCACCAGCATCAATTGCAAGAAAAGGTTACCGAGATCCAGCACGATTATCACCATCAGATCGTTTCGGCCACCCATGTGCACATGGATCACCATAATTGCCTGGAAGTCATTATCATCAAAGGCAAGGCCGGAGCGGTCAACGAACTTGCCGATCGTATCCGCTCCCTACGCGGCGTGCGCAACTGCAACCTGGCGATGAGCACCACCGGCAAAGATCTGCACTGACACGTTCGACCGCACCGAGCGGCGCCGGCTCCTCCGGCCGAAAAGCCGGCCGGACACGATTTTTCTCCCAGGACGCAACCGATCATGACCAGGGAACTATCCTGCTTTATCTCTCCGCACGGTTTCGGCCACGCAACCCGGACCATCAGCGTCCTGGAAGCGCTCGGTGAGATACTCCCCGGTTTGCAGGTGCGGATCTTCTCAACGGTCCCGAAACCCCTCTTTCAATCCAGCACGTTCCCCTTCATCTACCACCGGATCGTTACCGACATCGGCCTCGTTCAAGACTCCGCCTTTTCCATCGACGTCGATCAGACGCTGAACCGGCTGGCAGATTTTCTCCCCCTAGCTAGCGAGAGCATCAGTTATTGCGTTGACAGATGTCGCGATAGCTCTCTGATCATCTGCGACATCAGTCCGCTTGGAATCGCTGTCGGTAAACGAGCCGGCATCCCGACGCTGTTGCTGGAAAACTTCACCTGGGACTGGATCTACCGACCACTGGCTGACCGTATTGCAGCATTCAGACCGATCATCGATCAATTGACAGACTATTATGGGCTCGCCGACTGGCATGTGCAGACCGAGCCGGTCTGTCACCCCCTCGCTGTCGACCTGACCTGTCCGCCGCTGGCCCGTCCCTGCCGTCTCACCCGGCAGGAGGGCGCAGCATTGCTCGGCGGCAACGGCCGGCAGACCGTTCTGATCAGTATGGGAGGAATTCCCTGCACCCCTCCCTTCTTGTCACGGCTGCATACCCACCCTGACACATTCTTTGTCATTGCCGGCCAGAGTCCCGATGGGGTTTCATATGGCGACAACGTTCGTTTTCTTTCCCCGCATGCCCCGTTGCACCACCCGGATCTGATTAACGGTGCCGACCTGCTGATCTGCAAATGCGGCTACTCGACCATTGCCGAGTGCGCCCAGACGGCCACACCACTCTGCTGTGTCACCCGCACCGATTTTGCCGAATCTGCGGTTCTGGCCGATTACGTCGTTGCACGGCTCGGCGGTGCGATTCTCGATGAGCGTCAGTTTTTGAGCGGCAGTTGGCTAACGGATCTGCCCGATCTGCTCGCAAAACCAAGAAGCAGCCCCCAGGAAACCGGCAACCGCCGGTTGGCCGAATGGATTTTGCCGCTGCTTTCATGAAGAGCTGCGTGCCACCAAACGGTCATCGAAGAAAAGGGCGCTCGGCGTTGAAAAAAACAGGACAGATACCTTGAACATTTGTGGTTACACCATCAGCGAGCGCATCAGCGAATCGGCACGTTCCTCGATCTATCGCGGGATTGCTGACGATACCGGCCAGCGCGTCATCCTCAAAGTTCCCGCCGGAAAGGATTCTGCCGCCACATCGGCAAACACCATCAAACATGAATTCACCATTCTAAGCCGGTTTCGACACAACAAAATCATTTCCGCTATCGGCCTCGGCCAACACGGGCCCCTCCCGGTTCTCATCGAGGAGGACTTCGACGGCCTGCCGTTATCCGTCTCTAACCGGGAAGGCCCGGTGGACTTTATCCGCTTTCTCGATATTGCCATCCAGCTTGCAGACGCGCTGCGCGATATCCACCGGCACAACATCATCTACAAGAATCTGTGTCCGGCCCATATTCTCTTTCGCTCGATCACCGGCCGCATTAAACTCGTCGATTTCAGTATCGCCTCCACCAGAAACAAAGAATATCCGTTCTATTCGACCGACTCGACGTTTCGGGGAGCCCTTGCATACATTTCTCCGGAACAAACCGGCCGGATCAACAAGGAACTCGATTATCGATCCGATTTCTATTCCCTCGGCGTCGTACTCTACGAACTGCTGACCGGTAGCCGCCCGTTCACCGGCACCGATCTGATTGCACTGGTGCATGGCCATTTGGCCAAAACGCCAGCGCCGCCACAGGACTTCAATCCGGACATCCCCGATGCGCTGGCGAATATCGTTCTCAAGTTGATTGAAAAATCGGCCGACGATCGATACCAGAGTTGCAGCGGCTTGATCCCGGATCTGATGCGCTGCCTGATCGAGTTGCGCGAGAATCGTTCGATCATCGACTTCGGCGTCGGCGGTACCGACATTTCACCGATATTTTCCATTCCCGACCGACACTTCGGTAGAAATCACGAACTATCGACCCTGATTAGCGGCTACGACAGGATCGGTTCAGAGGCGCCTCGCGCCTATCTGATCACCGGCGCGTCCGGAAGCGGCAAAACGTCTCTGCTCCTGGAAACCCAAAAGGTCTTGGAGTACCGCGGCGCCATCGTGTTGCGGGCAACAGCTGAGCACGGGCGGGGCGATACACCCGGCGCTCCGATCATCTTCGCCTGCAGGCGGCTGCTCCGTCACCTCCTGTCACTCGACCCCGAACAGCGAGCACGCTGGTTGGCTCTCTTGCTGCCGGCATTTGACGGGCAGCAAGAACAAGCCGTTGCACAGCTTCCCGAGCTGAGAGAGTTGTTCGGCACGATACCGGCAGCATCACCCGATACCACACGTGCAACGAGTTCTTGCCTTTCGATCGCCAAAACGCTGCTCGCCGCGATCGACCGTCATTTCAAAACACTGGTCGTCATTCAGGATGATCTACATCTGGTCGACCCGGAAACACTTTCTGTCATCACCTCGTTTCTCGCTGATCGTCAACGGCAGGGCCTTCTCATCTGCAGTTCGGCAGACCCAGACGCCACAGCCATCCTCGCCGACGCAACTGGCGAATCAGCGGAAAACGTCTCATCTCCGGTGCACCTGGAACTGCTTCCGCTGACCGACGACGAAATCGCCGGCCTGCTCAGTGAAACTCTTTATCAGCCACTCAGCGACATGCTCGGCTTGGCACGCTGCTGTCGTGAGAAAACCGGAGGCAATCCCTTTTTTCTGAAACAATTCCTCGCCCAATTGCATGAAACGGGGGCGCTTGCTTTCAATAGCAAAAGCGGCCGTTGGGACTATGACCTGCCGGCCGTCATGGCGACCGACGTAACGCCCAATGTCGGTGAGCTCCTGACCAGACGCATTGCGTCTTTTCCCTCCGGTCAACGAACCGTCCTGCAATACGCCGCCTGTATCGGTTCCCGCTTCGATCTCCGCCTGCTCAGTCTTGTCTACGGGAAAACACCCCAGCAGACCCTGGCCGAACTGGCCAAAGCTCTCAACGACGGCCTGATTCTCCCGGCCGCGCCCGAGGCTCTCGGGCCTTCCGGCACAAACGAAGGGAGCAGGCAGAAAACGGACTATTTTCGCTTCGCCCACGAACAGATTCGCCATGCGGCCATTGCACTGCTGCCCCTTTCGACACGCAATGCGCTTGGGGTTCGCGTCGGCTCGACGATGCAATACCTTTGTGAATCGGCCGACCACCACTACCCGCTCGGTGACATCGTCGGCCACCTCAACCAGGGAATCAGCGCGCTGGAAACGGACAAGCAGCGCTTCGAACTCGCCGCACTGAACCTCGAGGCCGCCATCCAGGCAAAGACCTCGGGAGCCACATCTCTCTACCGACGATTGAGCGCCACGGCGCTGGAACTACTGCCTGCTTCCGCCTGGGCCACCCAGTATCGCCTGACGCTCGATGTCTACTCTGAAGCCGCAGAAGCGGCAGCACGATCAAATCTGACCGAAGAGAGCGAGCGTCTCTTCGCCATCGTCTGCAGCCGGGCCAAAACCGCGGTTGACGCGACGCGGGTCTATCGAACCGCGATGCAACTCTACCGGCGCAGCGATCGTTGTCATGAAGCCCTGCGGACCGGTCGCACGATTCTTGCCGCACTGGGAATTTCTCTTGCCGAGTCACCCGGCAAACATGCTGCCGCAGCAGCCTTTCTGTCAGCCCGAATATCCTTGTTCGGCAAATCGGAACAGGCGCTGCTGAACATGCCACAGATGACCGATCCGATCCCGGCATCAATTATGGAAGTGCTGCTCGAAACAGCGCTGGCTGCCTACCAAATTCGCCCGGCACTTCTGCCGATCATCAGCCTGTCATCCATCCGGCTATCTCTTGCCCATGGCCATCACCGGGTTGCGTCGATCATAGGGTACCCGATCTTTGGCGCTCTACTTTGTTCGGCAAGCACCAGGCAATACCGACTCGGTTCTCGTTACGGACAACTGGCACTGGATCTGCAAAAACGGTCCGGCATCCCGGCTCACCCTTTCTCCGTCTATCTGGTCAGCACCGAGATCACTCACTGGCATCGACATCTGCGACACTCTCACGATTCTCTCCAGCAAGCCTGCCGACAGCAGCACTATCGAAGCGAATCGGAATCGGCCGCACTTTGCGCTGTCGGATGTTTCGCATCGATGTTCTTTCTCGGACGAAGTCTCACCGGTGTTCTCGAGGAAACGGCACCGTACCGCCGGCACATCGATACGGCTTCCTCCGGTGTCCGCTATCGTCAAATGATGCTCGAACAGACCATCGCCAACCTGCGCGGCCGCTCCAGCGATCCGTCCATACTCAGCGGTTTGCACTACGACGGCAACCGGATGGCGTTGCCGCTGCAGCACGGTGATGACCGGACGACATTGTTTTTTTTCCATCAGCTCGGGCAACTGCTTGCCTATCTGTTCGGCAATTATGAACGAGCCGAACAACACGGCAGCAAAGCGCTGGCGTTGATCGACGGGGTCCGATCATCGTTTTTGCTGCCGATTTTTCTTTTCATCCATTCCCTGACCCTGTTGGCCATCTGCCGGGGCCCGCACCACACAGGTCGACGAATCAGATGGACAGCGATTAACACCGGTATCCAAAAAATGCGCCGCTGGGGAGAAACGTCTCCAAAGAATTATCGACACCGCTATCACTTACTCTGCGCCGAACGACATCGCATCACCGATCAACGTGAAGCTGCGGCGCACCACTACGAGCAGGCTATCTCCCTGGCCAGACAGAACGGTTACCAACAGGATGCCGCCCTGGGGTATGAACTGGCCGCCGCTTTCTATCTTGCCAGCGGCCGCCCTCTGGTCGCCCGGTCCTACCTGGGTGAAGCGTTGCATCACTATCGTCAATGGGAAGCGGAGGCGCTGGTCGATCATCTGAAGAAGCACTCCCCCGACCTGCTCATTGAACGGCGCACCGGCTCCCGTGAACAGGCAGGCGTGCCGGTTTCACTGACAACCGGCCGCGACGCCTCGCCTCTCGATCTTGGCAGTTTCGTCAAAGCTTCGCGGGCGTTCAGCAGTGAATTCGTGCTGGACGAGGTTGTCAGGAAACTGATCATGATCGTTGTGGAAAATGCCGGGGCTGAAGTCGGCTTGCTGATCATGAACCCCACCGACGCACCACTGGTTAAAGTAACTGCAACGAGTGGCGAGCGCCAGGGGACCGTGGTCGACACACCGCTCCTCGCCCACCGGCAGCGCCTGTCCCTGGCCGTGATCAAACACGTCACCGCCTCCGGCGAAACCGTCGTTCTCGACCACGCCTGCCTCAACGGACCGTTTGTCGGTGACCGATACATCCGCAGCAACAACACGAAATCTCTGCTCTGCGTACCGATCAAACACCACGGTGATCTGCTGGCCATTCTCTATCTGGAAAACAACCTGACCACCGCCGCATTTTCACCGGAGCGTCTCGATATTATCGAACTCATTGCCGGACAGGCCGCCATTTCCATCAAAAATGCCCAATTGTACGAGGAGTTGCAAACGACACTCGGCAACCTGCACCTGGAGGTGGCCAAACGCAAGGAAACTCAGATGCAATTGCTGCATGCCGGCAAATTAGCCGCCCTCGGTCGGCTCTCGGCATCCATTGCCCACGAATTCGGCAACCCACTGATCGGCATCAAATACCTGCTCGACGACCTGTCCCAAAGAGCAGAACTCGGCCGACAGGATCGCGACCTGATCGACATCGGTTTGCAGGAGTGTGATCGACTGAAACAGCTGATCAACGACCTTCATGAACTGCACCGACCGTCATCCGGAAAAAAAATCCTGTTCAACCTCAACAACACGGTAAAAACCGTTTTACACCTGCAACGGAAAAACCTGAAAGACGCCGGGATAGCGGTGGTCACCCGGCTGGCCGAAGACCTCCCGGACATCAGAGCGGTTGAAGATCAAATCAGTCAGGTCGTGGTCAATCTGACCACCAATGCGATGGATGCGATGAAACACAGCGAAGTAAAACGGCTGCGGGTGGAGACCGCTGTGCACCCTCAACAGGTCGTTTTGGCGCTGACCGACAGCGGCAGCGGTATCACCGACGAACATCGGGAACATATCTTCGAGCCGTTTTTTTCGACCAAGCCGTACACCGACGGTACCGGTCTCGGCCTGGCTATCGCCTACAGCATTATGAAAAACCATCACGGCGATATCAGCTTTTCGTCGCCACGGGACGGCGGCTGCACATTCACGCTGAGCTTCCCGCTCAGTGATGCTCCGGGCAATCCACCTCAAGCGGATCATCATCGTCCTGCTCAACTACCCGCCACTCTGCTTCCTTGAAATCAATATCGGTAACGCTGGACAAGGCCATCTTCAGATAGCGGCCGCTGCCTTCGACGGCGACGCTGCCATCGGCCAGGACGATTTCTCCGGTACCGGTGAAACTGCGTTTGTTTTCCCCGGTAACACGGGCGACCACTTTAATTTCCCGGTCGAGCGGTACCGGTTGACGAAATTTCATCGAAAATTCAATAGTAACGCCCCAGAGCTCGGTGTCCTGGTGGTTCAGGACCGCCCGGCCAATCGTTTCATCCAGGATTGCCGCCGCTATGCCTCCGTGCAGCCGACCGGGATAACTCTGGTGCTCATCAGCCGGGGTGAACAGGGCGACAATCTCCCGGTTGTCAAGCTCATAAAAGCGACTTTTCAAGCCAGAGCGGTTTTCCAGGCCACAGACAAAACAGCGTCTCGAATTGGGCTGTCTGTTGATAACTTTATGTTTCATCGTTTATTTCTCCATGCCGTGCACCCGAGCTCGTCCGCCCGGCAGTAAACCGGATAGCTCTCGGCAGCGAATAATCAGACGTGAGTCGGAGGGCCGTCGACCACCATGTCGGCAATGGTCATGGCCAGTCGCGGAGCACCCGTTCGTCTGCCGCCGACAAACCGTTGCTCCAAATCGACCAACCGCCGCAAAAGCGGTGTTCGCTCCATGACCGGCAGATGATCGCCGGGCTGTGTCTCGATTTGTTCCTGACACCTGAAGCAGCCGGGAAAACGAATCACCCGGCCATCGGGTCTGGTCATCGTAGCCGGTACCCCGTGTGTCCTGCAGACCATCAGCCGATAGCGATACAAACTGCACCGCCCGTTCTCATTGAGCGGACACATGATTTGCGGTCGTTTACCGTGCTCGCGGGCCTGGGCGTAGGAGTCGATGCATCGAGCGGAGCGAACGGACAACTGATGCCGCCGCTCTTCGCTGAGCTCGGCCAGACCGAGCCAGAGGTAGGCCCATTCGATATACGTGTGGTGGGTGAAATAGGAATCACAGCAATTATCCGGGCAACCATCACAACTATGATGCAGCTGCTTGGCTACCCGGTCATAAGCCGACTCCATGTCCTGATAGAGTGTGGCCAGGTCAGCTGCCAGGTCGGCCGAGAGGATGAGACTCATTGCTGCCGCTCCGAAAAACTGCACACCTGGTAAACCGAAACCTCCAGCCGGCTAACGCGCCACGCTGATTTAGGCAGACCCGCCTTGAGGCAGAGGTGATCGAGAAAGTCGGCCGGATTGGGCAATTGCTCCCAGACCTGCGGCAAAAAAGTGGCCTGGGCACCGTCGGCCCGGAGAATAACGCCGTCGATATTCGGTCGCAACCGCCGGCAAAGATCGGCGCCGTCCCGGTAATCCAAACGGACGGCTGGTGTCAATATAGAGATATCGAGGTTGACCCGCACCAACTCTTCCGGGGTCAGAGGGGCGAACCGATGATCGTGAAAGGCCGCGCTCTCGGCGTTGCGCATGACCGACTCGCCGAGGGGACCGACAGGCTCCAGGTTGCCGATACAACCGCGCAGCTGCCCCGCCAACTTCAGGGTAACAAAGCAGCCGCACCTTTGCTGCATGGCCTCATCATCCAATATCTCCCTGTCCGGACCACGGCCGATACCGAGGCGGCGGGCAATCGTCTCTCGAGCCAGGCGGAGCAAGCTCTCGCCCTGCTGCGGTGTAAGCTCTATCATCAGCAGCCTCCCCTTCTACCAGTCAATGCCGAGCATCAGGCAATTGATACCGCTGCCGATTCCAAGCAAGGCCCCTTTTTGCCCGGGGCGAAAGACCTCCTGCTCGAGAGCCAGGGCCAGGGTAATCGGTGCGGAAACGGAACCGACATTGCCGAGAAACGACAACGTTTCGAAATTTTTGTTACTATCGATTCCCAGTGTGCCAAAAAGCAGACGCGTGTGGGCGGAACCGACCTGGTGGCAGAAAAACCGATCGATATCATCCCCCCCCCAGCCCGGCACAGCGGAAAAGGCGCGCCAGGTCTGCTCGGCCGTTTCAATACCCTGGATCATCAACTCCTCGGAATCGGTCGCCATCAGAGTCGTCGCCGCATCGATCCGGCCGCCCTGACAGAGGTCCACGTGAGCCGTGTTGGCCCGCCAGGTTGCAGCGGACAGGCGCGGTCTATCAAGCGTGGCTCCTTCTCCGCACCGGCACATAAACAGGGCGACGGAACCTGAACCGATGGTCAGCGAGGCAAAGGCGGACTTGATACTTTTTCTCGTCAGCGACTCATCCTGCAGCAGCGCGGTGATGGTCGACTCAACCAGTTCTTCAGCGGTTTCTCCACTGACGATCAGGCCGTTATCAACCTGGCCGAGTTCTATCATTGAGGCCAGCATCACCATCCCGTCGAGAAAACCGAGACAGGCGTTGGAGATATCGAAAATCAGACAATCGGGCGGCAGTCCCAGAGCATGGTGGACAAAAGCCGCCGTTGCCGGCTCCATCATATCACGGGAAACCGAGGTGTTAAACAGACACTGGACATGTTCTGCAGCAATACCTGACCGGGTCAGAGCTTTTCTGCCGGCCTGTGCCGCCGCCTCGCTTGGCCTGGTTCCTTCCGGCCAGAGACGACGCTCGGAGATACCGCTCATCATCGCCAGCCTGCCTTCGGGCAGTTTGAGCCGGCGATAGAGCGGCGCAAGCCGCTGTTCAATATCGTCCGAGGTGAGAATGCGAGCGGGAATTTCGTAGCCGAAGCTATGGAGACAAACCTGTGAAAAAAAAGGCATCGGAAACCGAATTGGGCAACTGTCGTATTGTGGTGTAACCGCCGTGCGTGTCTCGCTGCGATCACCTGGGCCGGGCCGCCGCATTATAACGGGCGTCCCGGGGAGTGACAAGTGTTAAACGGCCGAGGAAGCGCCGCCCAGATGTCTCTCGAGAAGCTCTGCGGAAAAGGGCGGCTCGAGAAACCGGTCGACACCGCTCTGTCGATAGATATCGGTCATCGCCGCCGTCGTTTGTTCTCCTCTGATCGCCAGAATCAGGGAATGGCGACCGGAATAGGCTTCCAAACGGCGAATCGTCCGAACCGTTTCCGCACCCTCGCCGCCATCGTGGTCGATGTCGAGGACAACCAGGTCAAAATGGTGCAGCGATGCCTCGTAGCCGGCGGAGCGAACGGTTTCGGCTATGGTCACCCGCCATCCTTTTTCGACAAGATACTCAACGACCGCCTGCTGCTGTGTCATCTCATCGAGAACAATCAGGGCGGCCCTGGTCAGATGCCTGCGCAACACCTGATAGAGATCGTCCTTGTTCAACGGTTTTGCCAGGTAATCGTCCATACCGGCCTGCAGACAATGCTCCCGGTCGCCCTGCATCGCGTGTGCGGTCAGGGCGATGATCGGCAAGTGACCGCCTTGGTCCTTTTCGTGCGTCCGGATCGCCCTGGTCGCTTCCAGGCCGTCCATCCCCGGCATCTGCACATCCATCAAAACGGCCCGATACCGGCCACTCAACGCGGCCGTCACCGCCTGACGCCCGTTTTCGGCAATGCCGACCTGCAGACCGACCTGGTTGAGCAGGGTTTCTATCAACACCCTGCTGATCGGCTCATCCTCTACGAGCAGGACGGTCGCCCCGTCAAACTGAAACGCTGTCGGAAGGCCTGCCGACTGCCGGTTTTGAAGCGGCTGCTCGGGTCGCTCCGTCGGCATGGCGGCGTGGCGGCAGGTCCAGGTAAACCAAAACGTCGCCCCCTGCTCCGGTGTTGACTGAAAACCGATTTCACCGCCGGCCAGGTGAACCAACCGGGCTGCGATGGTCAGCCCGAGACCGCTGTCACAGGAAGGACGGTCAACCGTCGCGTCGCCGTCACTGAGATAGGTCTCGATAACGGCTTGCTTTTCCGGGGCGATGCCGCTGCCGGAGTCGGTTACCGTGAATTTAAGCAGGATCTGTTCTGCACCGGTCTCACCGAGATATTCGACCCTGACACTGACCCCGCCCTGCTCGGTATTTTTTATCGCATTATCGACCAGGTTGACAAGGACCTGGACCAGCCGATCCGGGTCGCTGTTGACCCAGACGGGAACCAGAGGGTCGATTCGGGAGGCAAAATCGAGTTGCTTTTGTCGGGCGGCGAGCTGCAACAGGTAGAGTTCGTACTCAAGGCTTTCGGCAAGATTGAAATCTTCCGCGGACAGACGCAGAGAACCGGCCTCGATGCGGCAGTAGTCGAGCAGATCGTTGACCACTTCGAGGAGCCGCTCGGCCGAGGTGGAAGCCATCTCCAGTCGACGTCTCTGTTCCGCCCCGAGACTTGACTCCAAAACCAGATCGGTCATCCCCATAATGCCGTGAAGCGGTGTGCGTAATGCGTGTCCGAGACTTACCAGGAAGTCGCTCTTGTTCCGTTCGGACCGCTCGGCCCGCTCAAGTGCCTCTTCGAGTTCCCTGATCCGCCGCTGCTGCTCGACGAGTTTTTCTTGAACGTCGACCGCGGTCGCCGTCCCGCTTTTTTCTTCTCGCTGTCGTGGCATCTCCGTCCTCACTCGTGTCCGTATTCGCCTGCGTCTTTCCAGGTCGGCCGATAATCGTCGAATAACGAGTGTTATTTATTAAAATCGGCGGGACAGGTTTTAACCTGTCCCGCGCTCACTTTCAAAATCAGCTCCACAGGCTGAACTCCCCGGGCCGACCGGTTCTGCCGGAGACTCCATCGCGAAGGCCCGGCGGGCCGGAGAATCAGGCCCGTAGGGCTGCGGACAGGACGTTCGCAGCCGGCGGCAGGACCTGCCGGCCCTTCCGACCAAGAGCCGATTTTCATCTATCGTTGTGATGCACCCGTTATGGGGTGATATCCTAACACGTCGGGATACAATTTAAAACATGATATCGGAGTACTACCGAAGCCGGACCATTTCGGGCAACCGTGCCCGGCGACGGTTCAGCGGGATCTCTCGAGGTGCCGGATTTCCCAATAGCGGTGCATGCCTGCGCTACGTTCACAATCCCGGGGTAACAACACCTTGTCCAGTACCCGGCAGTCAAATGCCTGGTTGATCGATTCATCAAGAGCGGCAGTGCGAAAACTCATGGTGAACAATAGCTGGCCATCCGGCTGGAGCCGGCGCATGGCCAGACGAATCAGCTCGCTTGACTGGTGGCCGAGGTCCTTTGTTTCACCCCGTTTCCCCGAAATCGAGATGCCCGACCGAATATTGATGTAAATCAGGTCATGTCTGCTTTCATCCCGCTCGAGCCAGGAGCGTGGGTCGGCAATAACGACCCGGTGGTGCTGCGGATAGATGCCGTTGAGCGAAAAATTCCCGCCAACCAGCTCCTGTTGCTCTCCATCGCTGACAACAGTGGTGCTCCGACAGGCGCCACCAAGGATAGCCTGCACCGTCGCCGCTCCGGACTGATCAGCACAATTGAGAAAGGACCTGCCGCTCGCGGTGGCCCGCAAACGCAGACGAACCGAGCGTTGATCGAGAGAAAGTCCGGGCCCGCCGGTGGCCGAGAAGTCGAGAAGGAAAAACGCCCCGTCCTCTGAGACCTCAAATCGTTTCGCCGCTTTCTTCCGCTTGCCCTGACGATCCCCCTGTTCGGTCCGCCGCCCCGTTCGGTGAAGAAAGAGGCGATCGCGGCCAACCGACAGCAGTTCCCGGACAACCGTTCTTACCGTAACCCATCGTTTTTCAGCTGTATCCTGATCAATAGCCCCGGCGCGCGAGAACTCTCTGACATAAACCCACTTCCGGTACAACTCGATAACCACATTGTAGTCCGGAAGATCACGATCATAGACCCGAAAACATTCTAGATTCTGCTCTTTCGCCCAGCCCAGCCGCTTGCCCAGGTTTTTCTTCAATCGATCCGCCAGGTCTCTGCCGAGCCCAAGATCCTCCATCGATCCGATCTGCCAGGAGAACCCCGTTCCCGATCCGAAAACCCGGCCGACGAATAGTCCGCAGGCCAGCGGTCCGTTGTACAGACGTCGGGTTTCGTGCCAGGCAATTTGTACCAGGTCCGCAAATTCCGGTACTCCGGTAAACAGTGCCACCTGCCACCCTGCGAATCTCGCATGCAAACGATTGCCAAGAAAACGGTAAAGATACCGTACGTTTTGTCTATCCGATACGCGTTCACCATAGGGTGGGTTGCAGACCAGCAACCCGGCCGATTCCGTTGGCTGTAAACGGCTGAGCTCTTGAACCTCGACGACGATTCTGTCTTCCAGACCCGCCCGAGCGATGTTTTCCCGGGCCGCTGAGACGATCTTCTCGTCCGCATCGTAGCCAATAATCAGTGGCCAGGGTCGATCCTGGGCGGCCTGTTCGCGCTCAACTGCTTCCTCGATGAGGTGCTGCCAGAGGCGCTCGTCGTGTCCGAGCCAGTTGGTCAATCCGAAGTAGGACCGATCCAGCCCCGGTGCGGAATCGGCCAACTGCAACGCCGCCTCGATCAGCAAGGTGCCGGATCCGCACAGCGGATCAACCAGTGGTATGTCGCCGGACCAACCGCTCAGCGCGATAATGGCCGCCGCAAGGCTTTCCTTGAGCGGGGCGATGCCGCCGCTCGCACGGTAACCGCGCCGGTGCAGGCTCTCTCCCGACAGGTCCACGGCCAGCGTGGCAGAGGATCCGCGAAGATGCACGGCCAGCCTGACGTCCGGGCGTTTCGGTTGGACATCCGGTCGCAGACCGCTTCGCTCGCGAAACCGATCCACCACGGCGTCTTTGACCCGAAGCGCGGCAAACTTGCTGTGCCCGATCGGCGCCCCGGCGGAAAGCGAGCAGTCTACGGCAAACCGGCTCTCCACCGACAAGTGTTCCTCCCAACGAACAAGCCGGGCCTTTTCGTAGAGGTCGTCAGCCGACCCGATTTCGAACCGATCGACGACGAGCAATACCCGCGACGCAAAACGCGACCAGAGGCAGGCTCGATAACCGCTCTCCAACACGCCTGACCACTGAACTGCACCGATACTCGTTGCCGGCCCACGGCCGCCCCACCGGACAACCTCTTCCGCCACCAGCGACTCGAGACCACCGGCGCAGGTCGCTATGAAAGACACTAGCTGTTTATCGTTCATCGACTGTTTTACCACTCCTTCACACCCTTCGTTTTGACGGACAAAGCAGCTGCCTCATTCCTTTCTTGAGGGACCTTGAGGGATCCTTGAGACGCTGAAAAGTACTTGACCTCTTGATGAATACGGCTAGAATAGAGTCTTCATGAGGGAGCACTCTGCACCACCCTTAACAGGGTACCAATCCGGTTACAACAGACAATCGACTACCGGTCCGTCGTCCGCGAAAAATCATCCAGAGGAAAGGTATGAAACAGCCCATTGCCAGGATTATCGTCATCGCTGCCGCCATTGCCCTGTTTGCCGTTTTTTCCGGCGGATGCTCGAAAAAAGCAGTCATTCCGCCGACCACCACTTCGGGCGGACAGATGTCTTCCGGAAAAGACATCAATTACCCGGAAGCTGAAGGCTATTCGGAAGCCAACCTGGCCGCCGAAGGCAATCTCGATGACACCAATATTTCCCACCTGGGGGGAATGGCTCTCGCCGCCGGAGAAAACGGTGAGGCGTCGGACGCATACAAGCGCCAACACGGACGTTCGTCAAACGGCCTGAGCCCGGTTTATTTCGATTTCGATCAGGCCTCCATCCGATCCGATATGGCCGACCGAATGATTCAAAATGCCGACCTGCTCAAACAGGTCGGCAATCCCGTCATTATCGAAGGGAACTGCGACGACCGGGGAACCAAAGAATACAACCTCGCTTTGGGTGAAAAACGGGCGATCAACGCCCGTGACTACCTGGTCAATCTCGGCATCGATCCGGCTCGCATCCGGACCGTGAGCTACGGAGAAGAGCGACCGCTCTTCGTCGAGCAGAACGAGTTTGCCTGGAGTCAAAATCGCCGCGTCGACTTTGTCATCAAGTAGAGAGCGGTTTGTCCCGTCTTCACCGGTACAAGACGGGACAAATCTCCTTATTCATCGGAGCGGACGACCGCCAGAATCGCCTCCAATACCTGGTCGATCGATCGGGTAGACGTATCGATGACCCAGGCGTCGTCCGCTTTCTTCAATGGAGCAACGGCCCGTTCGCTATCCTGGCGATCTCTCCTGACCGTCATCTCCAGCAGCGTTTTTTCATCAACCGTTTCGCCGCGCTCCCGCATCTGCAGTGCTCGCCGCCGAGCCCGGACAACGGAGTCGGCATCGAGAAAGAATTTGTGACGTGCGCCGGGAAAGACAACGGTTCCGGTATCCCGCCCCTCGGCAACAATCTTGCCGCGCCGGCCTAATTCCCGTTGCATCTCGGTCAGTATGCGCCGTACCGCCGGTACCGCCGAAACGGTTGATGCCCGCATCGACATCTCCGGTGTTCGGATCAGGGTGCCGACGCGCTCACCGTTGAGCAGCACATCGGTGTCGTCATTCTCGTCAGCTGCGGGCAGCAACTCGATGGTAACCCCGCTCAGAGCCCGCACGACTGCATGCTCATCGGAACAGTCGATCCCCCTGTTGGCCAGAGACAGGGCGGCGGCCCGGTACATGGCGCCGGTGTCCAAATAGGTGTAACCGAGACGAGCCGCCAGTTTCCTGCTGATCGTCGATTTACCGACGCCCGCTGGGCCATCGATGGTGATCACCTCGACCGGTGGCTCAGGCATAGCCGCACTCCGCCAGGCAGCTCTGCAGTGTCTCGAGAAACCGAGCGTTCTCAGCCGCTGTTCCGACATTGATCCGAATATAGTTGGGATAGCCGTAAGCTTTCATGGAGCGAACGATTACCCCCTGACGCAGCATCGCCTCGTAGAGCGTCGTGGCATCCCCACCCACATCGATCAGGAAAAAATTGGTCTGTGACGGAAAACTGCGACAACCGAGTCGCTCTACCCCGGCCATCAGTGTTTTTTTTCCTTCTTCGGTAATCCGCAAGGTTTCTTGATAAAAGAACTGATCCTGCAGTGCGGCATTGGCCCCGACCAGGGCCAATTGATTGACATTGAACGGCTGCCGTACCTTGTGCAGGCAAGCGGCAACCTCCGGCGCCATCAAACCGAAACCGACGCGAAGCCCAGCCAGGCCGTACGCCTTGGAAAAGGTTCGCAGGCTGACCACCCCGCATCGGCCGCTACGGGGGGTGAGCAGACTGGTCGTATCAATCCTCAGCGTTTCGTCCATGAAATCGACATAGGCCTCATCAAGCACGACCAGGATATGCTCAGGCAGCCGGTCAAGAAAATCGAGCAACCGGAGCCGTGGCAGATAGCTGCCGGTCGGATTGTTTGGGTTGTCCAGGAAAATCAATTTTGTTCGCTCGCCGGCACGGTCGGCTATTGCCGCAAGGTCGTGGGACATGTCAGACAGCGCAACGACATGATTGACTCCTCCCCGTATCTGGACAAACTTTTGATACATCAGAAAGGACGGATGGCTGGTGATGACGTCGTCCCCGGGCTCGACAAAAGCCTTCACCAGGAACTCGATGATCTCGTTTGATCCGTTGCCCAGGATGACCTGTTCCGGCTCAACACCATAGTGTTCGGCAATCGACCTGACCAGGTAATGACCGGATCCATCCGGATATCGGTGCAGGTTTTTCAGCGCCTTGCTGATTGCCCCGACGGCCAAAGGTGACGGGCCAAGCGGATTTTCGTTGGAAGCGAGCTTGATCGAGTTGCTGATTCCGTATTCCCGCTCCAGCTCTTCGATCGGTTTTCCGGGCGGATACGGGGTAATGGCAGCAATTGCGTCGGGAATTGATAGTTTCACGGGTCAGCCTTGCCGGTAAAAGGTAAAGAGGGGAATTCTTCGATCTCGATCAGGCCGTCGGTCGCGGCATGATGGTGCGGTCAAGCGCCAGGTTCGTCTCCAGATTGTATGCCGCCCGGAGGAGCAGACTTTCTCCAAAATGAGGTCCCTGCAATTGGATACCGATCGGCAAACCATCTCCGCTATATCCGCCGGGGACAGAAATACCCGGCAGACCGGCGAGATTGGTGGAGAGGGTAAAAATGTCTGACAAATACATAGCCAGTGGATCGTCGAGTTTACTCCCCCGCCGCCAGGCCGGCGTCGGCGTAACCGGTGATATCAGCAGGTCGCACGATTCCCAGGCATTTTTAAAATCGTCCAAAATCAGAGTTCTGACCTGGGATGCCTTCTTGTAATAGGCTTCATAATAGCCGGATGACAACGCATAGGTGCCGATCAGGATGCGTCGCTTCACCTCGTCACCGAAACCGGCCGAACGGCTGTTCTTGTACAACTCGATCAGAGAATTTGCCTGTTCGTCGCGGTAGCCATAGGCAACCCCGTCATAACGGGCCAGGTTGGAGCTTGCCTCCGCCGGTGCGATGATATAATAGGCGGCGACACCGTAATCGATATGCGGCAGGGAGACTTCGACGATCTCAGCTCCGGCCGAACGAAGGACGGCAACACCGCTCATGACGACCTGCCGGACTTTCGGGTCGAGCTCCTCGGGAAAGAACTCCTGTGGCAGGCCAATACGCACGCCGCGCAATCCTGCAACGCAAGCGGCCGAATAGTCTTCCACGGGCCGATCCACGGACGTCGAATCGCGTCGATCATGGCCGCTGATGGCCTGCATCATCACGGCACAATCCTGTACATCACGGGTCAACGGACCGACCTGGTCCAAGGAGGATGCATAGGCGATGAGACCATAACGGGATACCCGACCATAGGTCGGTTTCATCCCGACGATCCCGCAGAGTGATGCGGGTTGACGGATGGACCCACCGGTATCCGAACCAAGTGAGGCAAGCACTTCGCCGGCGGCGACGGATACCGCCGAGCCACCGGATGAACCGCCTGCCACATACTCAAGGTTCCAGGGATTGGCGGGAACCTTGTAGTAACAGGTTTCCGAAGTCGACCCCATGGCGAATTCGTCCATCGCCGTTTTGCCGACAATAACCCCTCCGGCACGAAGGATCATTTCGACAACCGTGGCGTCGTACGGCGGGACAAAGCCGGCCAGCATTTTCGAGCCGCAGGTCGTCGGGAACGTTTTGGTACACAGCAGATCCTTGACCGAAAGCGGAATACCGCACAACGGACCGACATGTCCGGCGGCTCGCTGGCGATCAGCTTCATCGGCCTGGCTCAAGGCGATATCGGCATCATGGGCAATAAAGGCCGCCACCGTCGGTTCAATGGCGTCTATCCGTTCCAGGCAGCTCTTCGTCAATTCGCGGGCGGAAAGATCCCGAGAGGCAAGGCGGGAAAGCGCCTGGGTGATTGTCAATTCGTATGGTTCCATGGTTTTTCTCGAAAAAAGCTGTCGCTGTGACTGTTCCTTCACAGCTGGCGCACAGGGCCGTATCGGGTTACAAGACGCGGGGTACCATAAAGGATTCTTCGTTGTGTTGCGGCGCATTGGCCAACGCTTCACGCTGTGTCAGGGACGGCTTGACCGCATCTTCCCGAAAGGCATTTGTGACGGACAGTGCGTGTGTGGTCGGTTCAACATCGCGGGTATCGAGCTCGTCGAGCTTGGCAACATAGGACAGAATCGTATCGAGCTGACCGGTCATTGTCTGCAACTCTTCCCGGCTCAGGTGCAATCGTGCCAGGTGGGCGACATGCTCCACCTCTTGTTGTGAAATTTTCATCGGTTTACCGTCACTGGTTTTTTTGGTTGAACACGTCCAGAAACTGATCCGAGAACATACTGTGTTTCGGCGTATAATCAACAATATTTCTGGTGAAAAAATCAACGACTGTTCCATCGAATTGGGAGCCTGAACAACGCTGCAACTCGTCAATGGCGCCCTGCATGGTCAGGTTTCGTCGATAATTGCGGCGGGATGTCATGGCATCATAACTGTCTACGACAATGATGATTTTGGTCAAATCATCTAGCTGTTCCCCGACCAGTCCGTCGGGATAGCCCGTTCCGTCCAGGCGTTCATGGTGGTGCCTAATAATGAACTGCTCACGCTCCATGAAACCGAGCGGTTTGATGATATTTGCTCCGACCGCCGGATGCTTTTTTATCAGCGCCCATTCATCCTCGTTCAGTTTTCCCGGTTTTTGGATACAGGAAAGGTCTATCACCAGTTTGCCGATATCATGAAACTGGGCTGCTCGGCGCAGAACTACCAGTTCGTGTCCGTCAAGCCCCATGGCAACCCCGAGCATCATGGCATATTCGGTAACCCGCATGGTGTGGCCGACGGTATAGTAATCTTTTTCCTCCATCGCGTTCTGAAGACTGGTCATCAACTGAACCGTGGCATTTTCCAGGCTGTTGCTGTACGACCGAAGCAGCTTGTTCTGTGCTTCCAGTTGCCGCGCTTTTTGCTGAACATCATCTTCAAGAGCCGCTTTATAGTGACGCTCCCGCAGCACGAACATTCTCTTTTCGATCGCCCGTCTGATCTTGACGTTGAAAATGTCGAGATCTTCTATGGGTTTCGTCAGAAAATCGTAGGCTCCGAGATTGATCGCCTTAATCGCGTAATCCATCGAACCGGCCCCGGTCAGAAAGAGTACCGGTATATCATGGCCCTTCCCATTGAGCGCGGTAATCGTCTGAAAACCGTCCATGTCAGGCATGTTGATATCAAGGATAACGACATCGAAGGAATCGTCGACAAGTTGAACAGCGGCCGTTCCCCCGTCTGCGGAAACAACCTGATGGCCGAACATTTCCAAGATCTTCGACACGGTGCTGCGTACCATGGCATCGTCGTCGGCAATCAGTATTTTCGTCTGCCGTTCGGTCACACTCACCCACCTCCATTTTTCAATCGGCCAACCACGAACACTGTACCGAAGATACGTGCTTTTTCTGGCAATAAAATAACAATGGCTACGCCCACATCATGCTATCATAAAAACCACATGACTGGAAGTCACAACAAACAATGAAGATCAGCGTCGTGGCGCCGTCATAACCGATCAACCGAGAGGAACTGGTTTTCATAAAAAAAGGCTGTATTTCCCAAATGGAAAATACAGCCTTCTCGGCAGACTGGAGCGATATTACGCCAGGGTCACATCGGTACGATCAGCTTGTTCGTCTCCTCGTTCCAGGTTACGACCAGATACCAGATCAACAGGAAGGCGGCAATCAGCAGCAGTGTCGGGCCGTGCCCCATGACATCGGGAAGATACACATATTTGCCGAGCATACCGTCCCGCTCCCAATCATGATCTCGCAGCCAGGCAGTCAAGATTGATGTCGACAGCGCGAAAAAGGGTACAACGATCATCAACTTGACCTGCCCTTCCCCGACCCGCCACAGCGTGCCGGAACCGCAGCCGCCGGCAAACATCGCGCCGACACCGAAGATAAAACCTCCGACAACGGCGCCCCAGCCGAATGTTCCGCGAACATAATGCATGGGGTTGAGAACTGCATAACCATCCGCCCTGAGAGGAAGGGCATACTTGAGAACGGCTGCGCCGATAGCGACGACCATAATCGACAACATCACCGATTTGGCCATGGTGCAGTCTCCGGTCATATGCGGTTCACGAAACCCCTGCACCATGCACCAGCGCCCACGCTGCATAGTGTACCCGAGTGCCGCCGCTATCAAGATAACTCCGCCGAGCATGGCAACATAATCGCTGTCTTCATTAGCCGAATAACCAAATGCCTTGTAGACCAGGTAGATGATGGCGCCGATTCCCAGTAGAGAGATGATCGCTTTGGGGAATTCAATGGTGCGAGCGCCGCCGTCCCCCCAACTGATATGTTCCATTTCCAGATAGATGAGCTTCAATCCAAGAACGACGCCGAAAACGAGGCCCACCATCATCGCAAACCCGTTGGCGGCAAGATTGCCGATGGCATTATAGAAGCCACCGACATTACATCCTCCGGCGAGCGAAGCGCCGATACCCATCAGGATGCCGGCGATTACCGCCTTGACCATTTCCCGATACGGTGGGATACGCAAGGCGAATTCTTTACCGAGGCAAGCGGAAACAAAAGCGCCAAGGACAAAACCAATACCGATCACAGAGCCTGAATCGACAAGGATCGACCGAGGCGCATCGTAGTAGTAATAGAAAACACCTGCCTCCGTGTTAAACAGGGAGGCAAGTCCATACATCATCCAGTCCCCCCAGTTCCGCAGGGCCCCGACAGCCCCCCAGGGACGCCACCAGGCCATAATCAAAACAGAAAAGAAACCAACTAAGATACCGGTAATCGTAGGATTCCATTCTGACTGACAGAAAGCCTTGTACAGGCCTTTCAGCTTCGTCATGACAACGCTCTTCTCACTCATACCCACCTCCTGAAAACACAGTTAATGTAAAGACAATCAACGTTGAAATGTTTACCTTTGCCGTGACGTTTTGTCAATAACGCGAAAGCTTGGCAGTACTTTGTTTTTCCGTTGATTTTTCGTCTCTCTTTTGCTTTGATAAAACTATTTATTGGTATTTTCCGATACCAGGAACACCCGGTTCAGCAAGGAGTTAAGGCTTGTTTTCCAGTCCCGGTCATTCGCAGGACAGGATAAAGAGGACCATCAGAAGATGAATCATTATCAGGAGGTTTGCCATGAGTGATGTAAAACAGGTTGCTGCTGACGTAACAGCCGATTCCGTTCTCGATGCGAAAGGCTTGAGTTGTCCTATGCCGCTGCTTCGCACAAAAAAAGAAATAGGTAAATTGAAAAGTGGTCAGGTTTTGCAGGTCGATGGCACCGATCCGGGGTCTCGAAACGATATTCCCGGCTGGTGCGACCGGGCCGGGCATGAGTATTTGGGTGAAAAAGAAGGAGCCGGTTTTTTTAGTTTTTTTATCAAGAAAGGGTAGCCCGACAGAGACGTTTGTTGGGCTTACCGGTCGCCCGGACCCCTGTCCCGTAAAGCAGGGGTCCGTTTTTGTTCTACATCCACAAACTGGGTAACCAGCCAACAGGAGGCTACCGATGGCTAAAAGTCTAGGTATTTTCGTAACTGATCCCAACTGCCTTCAACACGTGATCGGCGTGACCAAGGCCGCCAAAGCAAAAGGTTCCAAGGTTAAGATATTTTTCACCTGGACCGCGACGCACAACTCCAAGGACAAGGCCTTTCCGGAACTGTGTGCGCTGGCAGACGATGTTTCCATTTGTGTCGATAGCTACAAGAAACAAGGCTACGACCCCGGTGACGTTCCGGAAGGACTCACCGACAAAAAAATGGCGACACAGGCACAACATGGCATTATTATTGAAGATTACGATTGCTATCTCAGTTTCTAGGAGGAGTCATGGAATACAAGAAAGCCTTGTTTATGTATCGCAACAAAGACTATGCTGTTGACGGTATCCGTTCGGCTCTCGGCCTGGCCGTTGAGAATATGTACAGCTATGGCGTCGTCATGGATTGCGAGATCGAAAAACTTGACGAACACAACATGGAAAGCATAGAGATGCTTCGTGATATGGAGGGTGAAGTTTATACCACGGTTCCGGCTAATCAGGAAAAAAACGGTTTTGAATTGCTCACGCTCGAGGAGGTGGGAGAAAAACTGCGAGAAATGGACATTATCATTCCTTACGGCCTGAAATAGCAAGGAGACATCATGAAAATACTCAATATTTACAAATCCGAGCCGGACGAAACCGTAAAAAAACTGGTTGAAATTGTAACCCGTGATCGTGACAGCGAATCGTTCGATCTGACGGTCGATAACCCGGATTACGACGCCCTGGTCGATAAAATTTTTGCCGCCGACCAAACCATTTGCTGGTGGTGATAACCTTTTTTGTTCTGGGGGCGAATCGGTAGCTTCATCTATCCGATTCGCCTCCTCTTCCCCTGATTACTTCCCTTTTAAACGTCTCTTTTACCCTTCGATCCGTTCAGATATCGGACAACACAGTCGTGCACATCCGGGCGCATCCGTTGGATAGCAGATCGGTCTTCGCCTTTGATAACTCGATTTGTCAAGAGGACCACGATGAGTTGTCTTACCGGGTCTATCCAAAACGAAGTTCCGGTAAAACCGAGGTGACCAAAGCTTTCTGGCGAAAAAAAATGGCCGCTGCTCGATTTTCCCGGCGTCGTCAATTGAAAACCTCTCGACCAGTCTGTTGGACCAACCCGCTCACAGGCCCGGCGAAATGTTTTTCTACTGATCGGGAGGTCTGTTTTTTTTCCGCTATACAGCGCCAACAGTTCTTCTGTCAGTCGCAGTACAGCTGACGATGTTCCGAACAAACCGGCATGGCCGCAAACGCCACCCAGCATACGGCAATTGTCATCATGAACTCTGCCCGCCAGTTGTTGTCTGGTCGTTCCACAAAGACCGGTTGGTGCATAAATTTTATCTGTGTGCCTGTCTCCAGTGCTGAAAAAAAGTTCATCCTCAAGGCCCATCGTTCTCGCTATCGTTGTCGACCAATAGGTATCAAGAGATTGTCCCGTTACTGTTTCGACGACAAATCCTAACAATAGATATCCCAAATCACTATACTCAACGGTACCACAAAAAGGGTGATCGACCGTTTCCCTTAAAATTTCACCAAGAAGCCACTCTTTCCTCCGTTTCGGCGTAACCCCGGATAAATATTTCCAATAGTCACGATGAGCCGGCAGCCCCGATGAATGCCTAACCAGCATTTCGATATTGACTCGCGAAAGAGATTCACTCCACCCTCTCTGAAAAACATTTTTCACCCTATCACTCCACTTCAATGTTCCTTTATCGATCAGGTGAAGCAGACAGAGAAGCGTTACCAGCGGTTTCGTCAGTGAAGCCAGATCAAATATCGTTCTCGCTTCTTCTGAAAATTTTTCATTATTTCCATTATATTCAACAGTTATTCTGTTTAATTGATTTTTTACACTATTTCGGTAGCAAAGAGAAACGCTGGCAGCCGAAAAAACATTTTGATTATAGTAACTTAAAATCTTTTCACGGAGTATTTCCCGAAAAGCTTCTTTATCTTCCTTATTCATCTTCAATAATTGATTATTTTATTGATATTTTTCTACTTTTCCACTAGATTAAGGGCGAGGTTGGCAAGGCATTCTGATGTAAGAAAAAAATATTTTTCCCGCTTTTCAACAAGCGATCAACACGTCGTGTAGATATCGTGTGAAAACTTGGCTGAAAGTCTTGTTTACAAGGCGCTTTGAACAAAAACCACTTTTTTTTGCACCCCTTATTATCAATAATAAACATAATTATTACAGAAGTTTATATAAATTTTTAACAGATAAACGTCCTTTGTAATAACAAAAAAAATTATAAAAGATAAAGGAATAGACATGAGCCTGAAATGCACCGTCCAGAAGGATGACTTCATTGAAGGATTGTCAGTGTTGCAAAACGTGACAAACAAAAGAGGCACGCTGGCTATTTTATCCAATATTCTGGTAGAGGCTACGACGAATGGCCTTGTGTTAACCGGGACGGACCTGGAGGTCGGTTTGCAGATATTTGTGCCGGCGGAAGTGGATTCCATCGGGTCTTTGACGCTGCCATCAAAAAAAATATATGAGATCGTCAGAGAGTCAGGTTCATCTTCCCTGATGATAGAAGAAACGGAGAACAGTTGGGTTACTATCTTTGCCGGAAAAAGCGTTTACAATCTCGCAGGTATTCAGAGCGAGGAGTACCCCGCCTTTCCCGAGTACGATGAAGAAGGTTTTGTTCCTTTGGAAGCACCTGTTTTTCTCGATCTAATAGACAAGGTAATTTTCTCAATAGCCGGCGAGCAGGAGAATATTTATTCGCTGACTTCAGTCCTTATCGAAAAAGAAAAAATTGACTCCGTATCGTACCTGCGCATGATTTCTTCGGATGGACATCGCCTCTCCATAATGGAGAAAGATGTTGCTGTCGACGTCGATCATCTCGGGATAGAGGATATTACTCTGATCCCGAAGAAGGGGATCCAGGAATTGCGGAAGTTCTGCGAAAACAGAGATACCATCGATGTTTCCTTCAGCCGAAAGCAACTCGTTGTCAAGGACAAGCGGGCGGTTATGGTGGTTCGTTTGAAACATGGAGAGTTCCCCCACTACCGCGCCATCGTTCAAGCAGTTCCTATGGATAATTGTATAAAAATAAACAGACTACTGTTCCTTGAATCCCTGAAGAGAATAAATCTTTTCACCGAAGACGTCTTTCATACCATTCAATTGCGGATAGAAGGAGAAACGATGGTGCTTTCTTCTCAAAATGCCGACATTGGCAACGCTAAAGATGAATTGAAAGTAACTTATGACGGTGATCCCCTCACCCTGGGTTTTAATTGTCGTTACTTCATCGAGACCCTGCAGGTAATGGAATGTGAAGAGGTGGAGGCGTATATCAATTCAGAGAACAGCCCTTGCTTGATGCGATCGGAACTGGATAAAGGTTTCACCAGCATCATCATGCCGATGCAACTATAGAGGATAATAACAGAAAATCTGATATCACTAAAAGGAATGTCCGTTCAAAGCACGATGAAAGACAGTGCTATTCGGCTGATTTAACGGACAAACCCTTCTCGTCTAACAAAAACGGTTGATTGGTCTACACATTTTTCAACGTGTCCATGCAAACGGAGCTACCAGCCGACCTCGCTGTTAAAAAACGCTCATTGTTCAGCCAGTCCAGTGGAACCAATCGTATTAAACCTATCAGTAAAAAAGATAACAGCTCGTTAAGAAAAGGGAAAAAAGCGTGATAGAAGAAAAAAAAAGTAGTTACGATGCCGGACAAATAAAAGTTTTAGACGGGTTGGAAGCGGTTCGTAAGAGACCTTCCATGTATATAGGCAATACCGCCGTCGAGGGGCTACACCACCTTATATGGGAAGTTGTCGATAACAGTATAGACGAGGCACTTGCCGGTTATTGTCAAAGAATTCGCGTTACCATTCTCGAGGATAATTCAGTTAGAGTCGAAGATGATGGGCGCGGTATTCCGGTTGATATTCATCCGACCGAAAAGGTGCCTGCTCTGGAATTGGTCATGACCACATTGCATGCAGGTGGAAAATTCGATCATTCCTCTTACAAGGTATCGGGAGGCCTGCACGGCGTCGGTGTATCGGTGGTTAACGCCCTGTCCGAAGAAGCTGTTGCCGAAGTCCGCCGAGATGGGAAAATTTATCGACAATCTTATCGATACGGACAAAAAGTAAGTGAACTTGAAATCGTCGGAACAAGCGAAAAGACCGGAACGACTATCCTTTTCAAAGCAGACCCGCAGATTTTCACTGAAACAAGGGTCTATGATTACGAAACGGTGAAAAGCCGACTGCGCGAACTTGCATTTCTTAATAAAGACGTGCGCCTATATTTAAAGGACGAGCGGAGCGGTGAAGAAGACAAGTTTCATGCATCCGGCGGCGTCATATCTTATGTGCAGTGGCTCAACCGCAATAGAACACCGGTTTTCGGAGACCCCATTTTTCTGACCGGCGAAAAAGATATGGTTGAGGTTGAAATATCCTTTCAATATTTCGACGGCTATTCAGAACGGCTTTTCTCCTTCGTCAACAATATCAACACTCGGGAAGGAGGAACACACGTGGCCGGTTTTCGCGCTGCCCTGACCAAGTGTATCAATAGATATGCCAGTGATGATATTGTCCCTAAAAACCTTAAGGAAAAGATGGGCGGCGATGATGTCCGTGAAGGGCTTACCTGTGTCATCTCAGTTCGGGTACCCAATCCGCAGTTCGAAGGTCAAACCAAAACCAAATTAGGCAATTCTGAAGTCAAGTGGATCGTTGAATCTATCTGCAACGATAAGTTGACTATTTTTCTCGAACAAAACCCAAGTATTGCTAAAAAAATTCTATCAAAGGTAGTAGACGCCGCTCGGGCCAGAGAGGCGGCAAAAAAGGCGCGGGATCTTTCACGGAAAAAGGGATCTACGAGTCTGCTTATGGCCGGAAAACTCGCAGAGTGTCAAGAGAAAGATCCAAAAAAACGAGAAATTTTTATTGTTGAGGGTGATTCTGCCGGAGGTTCCGCAAAACAGGGCAGAGATCGTGCTATCCAAGCGATTTTACCCCTCCGCGGCAAGATTATGAATGTAGAAAAGGCCCGGTTCGATAAAATTCTCAATAGCGAAGAAATCAAGCAATTGATTGCAGCTCTTGGATGTGGAATCGGAAAAGAGGATTTTGATCCTGAACGGCTCCGATATCACAAAATCATTATCATGACCGACGCCGATGTAGACGGTGCACATATACGAACGTTGCTGCTCACATTTTTTTATAGGCAAATGCTACCATTGATCCAGGGAGGGCATGTCTATATAGGTCAGCCGCCATTATTTAGAATCGGTAAAGGCAAGAGCGAACAATACTTCCTCGATGAAGACCAACTCAATAATTACTTGTTTACTCAGGCAAGCCAGAAGGTGAGTGTTATAGTAAACAACCGGGATAAATCTACCTTTACAGACGATCAACTGGTTGAAACTCTCAGGAAATTGTCTGTTTTTGAGAGAATTGTCGCTTTCCTCGAACGAATGAATATCACTGAAGCGCTTCTCGTTTATATGCTGGAGAAAGGAATTAGGAAAGCCGACCAATTTACCGAGAAAGAATTCGTTGAAGAAATTTCAGACAATCTATCAGCTGACAAGACCATGATAGTGGGTGCAATAAGGGCTTGCCGCTGGAGAGCCGATTGTTATGAACTCGACGTGGCGCTGAAAGATAAAGCTCAGGTTACAACTACGATTGGTCCGCAAATTCCTCTGATTAACGAGTATCGTTCGGCATTGCATCTCTTCGAGTCAATCAGTGAGTTACTCGATAAAACCTTTTCCATCAGGGAAAAGGGAAAAGAAGATGGAGGAACTGAAAAACAGGCTCGAAATTGGAAAGAAATGATTGAAATCGTTCGAAATGAATCATTTAAGGGAAGTCATTTGCAGCGATATAAGGGTCTCGGTGAGATGAACCCGAACCAGTTATGGGAAACAACAATGAATCCCAGCAACAGAAGGTTGCTTCAGGTACAGATCCAGGATGCTGAAGAGGCGGATGAAATGTTTACCACCTTAATGGGGGATAAGGTTGAACCCCGGAGAGAATTTATCCAGAATCACGCCCTGGAAGTAACGGAACTCGATATCTAAAGGGAACCTTGAAAAATTGTCATTTCGCCCAATCTCATCGTTGCGCAATCA
>NPIE01000077.1_pt2 | contig 49065 bp, 40 predicted proteins | sample 8637661 | NCBI WGS metagenome assembly NPIE01 (sample SAMN07420842, study PRJNA396082) | bioreactor metagenome | isolation source: sample BA12 brine-fed electro-methanogenic bioreactor BA | place: Japan: Kochi | collected 2016-12-09 | reverse complement strand
TGAACCCATGAACCCATGAACCCATGATCCCATGAACCCTTAAACAGCGAGCGAAGCGAGCCTCAACCTCTCAACGTCTCAACCTCTGAACGTCTGAACCTCAGAACTTTTGAACCTTTAAACGTCGCAGTCGTACTGTATATAGAATATAGAAATTATAATTGCTTGCAATTACTAACATGGATTGTATGATTTGTGTTGTGTGGAGAATAGCGGGATCGAACCGCTGACCTCTTGAATGCCATTCAAGCGCTCTCCCAGCTGAGCTAATTCCCCGTTTGATGCAAAAAGCCAGAAAATTTAATGAGATCAAAATTGGCAGGCAAATGAAATTTGTTTAAATTAGCAGTCAGCAAACAGTCAATTGACTTGTCGCAGCCGGGGATTCTGTTGCTGTGTGAGACAGATCGTTTTGTCTCATTGATGTATTGTCCGCAATTCATTATTCACTGAAAGGTATTATGAATACTAAACTTTCTGAAATGAGTTTTCTGGATCATCTGACCGAACTGAGAAAAAGGCTCCTGTATCTTATCATTTCCTGGGTTTTAACATCTGTTTTGTGTTTTGTATTTGTCAAGCAGATGATTGATTTTCTGCTGTATCCGGCACTTAACCTGAATCCTCCTTTAAATCTGCAGATTCTGAAAGTTCAGGGAATGTTTATCATTCAGGTTCTGGTCGCTTTTTTTGGCGGATTTGCCCTGTCAATTCCTGTTATGGTTTATCAGATTTGGGCATTTCTCAAACCGGGGTTGTATAAAAATGAAAAAACCTGGGTTGGATTGCTTATTGTTATCACCTTTTTTTGCTTTTTAACAGGGGCTTTCATCGCATATTTTATCATGCTGCCGGTAGCTTTGAACTTTTTTATGAGCATTAGTGAGCCCTATGCTGTTTCACCAATTATTGCTGTTGATCATTATATCCGGTTTATTATCACTATGATGATGAGCGTGGGGATAATCTTTGAATTGCCTGTATTAAGTTTTATTCTATCTAAAATGCAGGTTTTATCGTCTGATTTTATGAGAAAATCCAGAAAATATGCACTGATTATTATTTTTGTCATCGCAGCCATACTCACGCCGCCTGATCCTTTTACTCAGGCATTAATGGCTTTACCTCTAATATTGGTGTATGAAATCAGTATCATTCTGGTAAAAATTACAGAATAAGAGTTACCTTGAATTTATTCACCATTTTTTTTAATTTTCAAAGATTTTAAAAAGATATTTTGAAACTTTTTTGAAAAATGAAACATTGAATATTAAAAAACAATGGAGGAAAAATGCGTAAAATATTGTTTGTGTTGTTAGTTCTGGGTCTGATGATTGGATGTTCCAGTAAAGAAGCTATTGATGAGGTGTCACAAGAAGCAACACAACCACAGGAAGAAGTCGTTGCGGAAGAAACCAAAGCAATAAAACCTGAGACTGTCGCAGTTGCAGAGGATAAACCTGTAGCAGCAGTTAAACCTGAAATAAAAAAAGAAGATGTAAAAACATTGCCTGCTGTTAAAGAAAAGGATGCACCAAAAATAGAAGAGCCAAAAAAAGAAACGGCAGTCAGTTTATCAGACAGCATTAATGTAATTTATATGACACGTCCCGGTGATTATTTGACAAAAATTGCTCTCAATGAATATGGACGAGCTTCAGTCTGGCGCATGATTTGGAACTGGAATTATGAAAAAATCGGCGAAAACCCCAATCGTATCTATCCTTATCAGGAATATGATCTGAAAAAACCGCGTGAATTGGCAAAACCGGTTAAATATGATCTCTACGATTATGTGGTGAATGAAGGTGAATCGCTCTGGAGCATCGCAAATAAAGAATATGGCAATAATTATTCATGGGTTGTTATTCTGAGAGATAATTTTGATTTATTGGGAAATAACTATGATGTTCTTGAACCCGGTATGGTCCTTAAACTCAGAACCCGCCTTTATTAATTCGTATCAGAAATAATAGAATAAAAAAAAGCCCCGTTAACGGGGCTTTTTTATTATCTTGAAGATTTTAAAGATTGATAATGAGATCTTCGTGAGCCAGAAAAATATTCAATTTTGATTCAGGATAATTTGCACGTCTGTATTCAATTGCTCTTTTTAACATACCATGTATTCGATAATCATCATTGTCCGGTTCGTGATGGAAGAGAGCAAGATTTTTTACTTTGGACAGAATGGCAAAATCAACACCTTGCATCGCTGAGCTGTGTCCCCAATCTTCTTTATGTATGGCTTCTTCCAATGTATATTGCGCATCAAAGACCAGCAAATCGGTATTTTTGATAAATTCAGCATGACGCGTAACAAAATCAGACGTTAGATTTTTATACTCAGAATCTGTAGCGTATACAAAAGATTTCCCTTTATATGTTACACGGTAACCAAAGGAATCCCCGGGATGATACTGAAGAATATTTTTTATTTTGATGTTGCCGATTTTTATTTCACTGTTCTTCTCTAATTGAACAAATACTTTTTTGGATGCCATATGAGAAAGTGAAATTGGGAAAAATCTAAAATCCTGCTGATATTCCAATCGTTCCTGCAGATTGGGATGAGGACTGTAAAAAGTCAATGTGTTCTGGGGAAGGAATGCCGGTTTGAAAAAAGGAAAACCATGGATATGATCCCAATGTGTATGGGTTAGGAAGATACGGATATCCAGATTTTTACCATTCTGTTCATATTCATTTAAATAGTTGCCAAGTCTTACAATTCCACTTCCCATATCAAAGATTATAAGTTTATTATCTGCCCGGACTTCCAAACATGCGGTGTTACCGCCAACATTCATCCTTTCAATCTCAGGAAGATTCTTAATAAATGCTTCTCTTGATACCGGCGTGGAAATGTCTGAAACCGCTGCCTTTGATAGAATATTTCGTAATTTATCGGTATACTGTGCATTGGACGGCGGCGTTGGCAACGAACCTCGGACTCCCCAAAAACGGATTTTCATAAAGCACTCCGCGAGTTGATATTAATTTTTCAAACCTATTTATTTTTTGTCACTTTATATGTGATGTATCTCACTTTGATAAGTGTTTTTGTTATTATTAATATAATTATAAGAATGTCCAGAAATCAAATGAATAAGATAATTCTGTTCATTTTATTTCCTATTCAAGTAAATTACGCGTTGAAAGATGAGAGGTGTTAATGAAATTGAAATATACCAAAATCCTATTCTTAATATTTATTCTTAATATTGGTTGCTCCAACAATAAGTATTCCGAAAGACAGGACCTGGATATTATACCGTTTATTCGCGTTTACAATGAAGACTCAACGACGATTTCTCTATCCGATCTTTTCTATTCCGATTCTTACGAAAACATTGCATTTAGGAATTATGACGGAATTTCGGTCCGGTATGATACATTGAATTCCATGATTACGATTAAAGCCAACAATTCAGGAAAAAAGATCAACTTTCTCCCTTTTTTCTATAAAGATGCCGAATATGTCATACCCTTAAAAATTGAAAGTCTGATCAACAAGACATTTGCTTTTAAACCTGACTTTACACCTGAGATTATCAGTGTTTTCGGCTCTTTTAATAATTGGAACAGAAATGAATATTTAATGACGGATCCCAATGGAAATGGAATCTATACAGTAGACCTGGGATTTGATCCGGGTCGATATGAATACAAGTTCTTTGTGGATGGTGTTGAATACCTTGATCCGAATAATCCAGACTCTCTGCCCAACGGTCTGGGAGGATATAATTCCATATTATCGGTTGATCCGGAATTTCCCGGTAAAGAACCCTTCCTTTTTCCGGATGAAATCTATTCAAGAGACAATGGTCGTATTGATATTCATTTCATCATTGCCAAAGGTGATTTGAACCTTCCGATAAATAAAACAAATATTTATGGACTCTTTGACAATACAAGAATCACTGATAAAAATATTATGGTTTTTGATGATGCCAATAAAATCGTTATTAGTCTTCATCCCAGGGAGTTTGATTTAGAAGGAATTCATAGAATACGTTGTGTTTTGGCCAATCATAAAGTACGAAGCAATATTGCCGAAATTTATTTGAATAACAGTTTACCGCTTCAATTAAAAAATGAGAAGACAGTTTGGAATGATGCAGTGATTTATTCCTTAATGGTTGATCGCTTTTATAACGGCAATCCGGATAACGATAATCCGGTTAAACATCCTGAACTGGCTGACAGGGCAAATTTCAACGGAGGAGATATCGAGGGATTAATTGAAAAACTGACAGAAGGTTATTTTAATCGTCTGGGTATCAATACGATCTGGTTATCTCCAATACAGAAGACAACAAATAAAGCATTTCAGGAAACACCTGAACCTCAACGCTGGTTCACAGGATATCATGGTTACTGGCCCGTTGATCCAAAAGAGGTGGAACCGCGGTTTGGTTCAAATGATTTGCTCAGGGATTTTCTCAATAAAGCACATAAGAACGATATTTGGGTTTTGAAGGATTTTGTGTCAAATCATGTACATGAAGAACATCCTTACTTTCAAAAAAATCGGGATTGGTTTGGTGTTCTTGATCTGCCGGATGGCCGCAGGAATCTGCGACTCTGGGATGAACACCGGCTCACAACTTGGTTCGATCCCTATATCCCCAGTTATGATTTTCTCGGTTCGGACGAACCCATCAGAGTTGTGACCGATGATGCAATATGGTGGCTTGCAAATTACCGGTTTGACGGTTTCAGACATGATGCAGTGAAGCATGTTCCCAATGAATTCTGGCGTGAAATGACACGCAAAATCCGAAAAAACTTTCCTGACAGAAATCTGTATCAAATCGGTGAAACATTTGGAGATTATGATCTTGTCAGTTCATATGTGACGAACGGACAACTCGACGCACAATTTAACTTTAATCTGTATTGGCCTGCCCGTTATTCATATGTGACAGACGATTCTGATTTCAGAAATCTGGACAGAGAAATGAAAAGAACTCTGGACTATTACGGTCAGCTTCATGTGATGGGAAATATGATGGACAGCCATGATCAACCCCGGTTTGCGGCCTATGCAGATGGTGATTTAAAATGGGATGAAGATGCAACAGAAGCGGGCTGGAACAGAGATATTCAGGTCAATAAGTCTAAAACGTATAAGTTGATTAATCTCTATATGACGTATCTGTTTACAACACCGGGTATTCCCATTATCTATTATGGGGATGAGATCGGGATGACCGGCGGGGGAGACCCGGATAACCGCCGAATGATGCGTTGGGGTAAAGATGTTAAAGAAGTTGAAAAAGAGTTGCGGATGCAGATATCCCGGCTGATAGATATCAGAAATAATCACTCAGCTTTGCGCTACGGCGTTTTCTATACGATAAAAGCAGATCAGAATACGTATGCCTACCTGCGCATAGATCCAAGGGAAACAGTTCTTGCCATTACTTATCGAAATCCCAAGCCTGGAATTATTGAGCTTGAATTGCCCCCCGAATTGAATATTCAACAGGCACAGTCAATTTATGGATCAGATATTTTTACGATGAGCAACAATCGTATTAATATTCAATCAGAAGCATATCAGGGACATATTTATCTGTTAAAATAATATGAATAAAACATTTGAAATTTCTAAAACATTCTATTTTGATATGACTCATCGTCTTTCATTTCATGAGGGTAAATGCAACAATCTTCACGGTCATACCTATAAATTGGAAGTATTTGTCAGCGGAGACCTGGATAAACATGGATTTGTCATTGATTTTGGCGATCTGAAAAAGATTGTTACGGAAGACATTATCAATCTTCTGGATCATACAGTGGCTGTTTATGCAAATGATGATCTCCTGGTCAGTGCTGTATGTGATAAATTTCAAACTGTACTGTTTCCTTTTGAGACAACTGCTGAAAATCTCTGTGCATGGATTGCCGAAAAACTTCAATCCCGGTCATTAAATATATCGAAAATAATCCTATGGGAAACACCAACCAACAAAGCTGTTCTTACCCTGTAAACGACATTTTTTCCAGTATACAGGGTGAAGGATTCTGGACTGGACTTCCAGTTACGTTTATCCGCTTTGCACATTGCAATCTATCCTGTTCATTCTGTGATACGGATTACTCTGTTCGCGAGCGTCTCACAGCAGAAGAAATATTGGAAAGAGTTTTGCTCTATTCTGCCAGGACTCTGATTGTTACCGGAGGCGAACCACTCATTCATCCCCTTGAAAACCTGTTAAAAATTTTCAAACGCACAGGATTCAGAATTCATGTTGAAACAAATGGGACCATAGAAATCCCCGAGGGACTATTTGACTGGATCACGGTTTCACCGAAAACACACAATCCCGTTGTGAAAAAATGTAATGAATTAAAAGTTCTTGTCAATGCCGGGGATGTTCCTGATAAAAGAGGAATTGTTGCTGATTACTATTTTATCAGTCCATTGAATCCCGGTTTAGATGAAAAAGGTCTGATCCATGATGATAACCTGAAATACTGTGTTGATTATGTTTTGAAAAATCCTGAATGGCGCCTTAGCGTACAACTTCATAAATATCTGGGAATTCAATGAAATCTTTGGTCTTATTGTCCGGGGGACAGGATTCGTCAACTTGCCTGTTCTGGTCTTTGAAACACGCTCAGCAAACTGAGGCCGTTTTTTTTAATTATGATCAACGTCATAAAATTGAATGGGAGTGTGCCAAAAAAATCTGTTCAGAAAATCACGTCATCCTTCATCAGCTGGATGTTCCTGCATTCCGTCAGATCGGCGGTTCAGCCATGATTGAGGAAAAAATAATCGATATTGAGGTTTCAGGATTGCCAAATACGTTTGTCCCCGGAAGAAATATTGTTTTTTTAACCTTGGCAGCATCCCTGTCTTACCGAAGAAAACTGGATACACTGGTTATTGGTGTAAATGAATCGGATTATTCCGGTTATCCTGATTGCAGGCATGATTTTATACAATCAATGGAAAAAACGCTGAAGTTCGGACTTGATTATCCAATCCGGATAAAAGCCCCATTGCAACATTTGTCAAAGAAAAACATCTGGTCTCTGGCTGATGATCTGAATTGTTTAGAAACAATTATTCATCATACCCATACATGCTATCTGGGCGATCATGAAACGTTTCATCCCTGGGGATTTGGTTGCGGGACCTGCCCTGCATGCCTTTTACGAAAAAAAGGATTTGAAGCTTTCAAAGGTCAGATAGTATGAGAATTTTTGATTATGGCCGAATGATCAAATTCTCCCATTCTGTGTTTGCGTTGCCTTTTGCCGGTGCTTCTCTGATACTTGCGTTTGATCATTATCATTTGACTCTGAATGATTACTATGAAAAATTTATATGGTTATTGATTGCTATGATCAGTGCTAGAAGTGCTGCCATGGGTTTTAATCGTATCGTAGACAGGACTCTTGATTCCCAGAATGTCAGGACACGTGATCGTGAAATTCCTGCAGGGATAATCTCCGTTAGATCTGCAGCTCTTTTTGTGTCATTGTCATCTCTCTTGTTTTTACTTTCTGCTTTTATGCTGAATTTTATTTGTTTTATCCTGGCTTTCCCTGTGCTGTTCATTCTTTTGGGATACAGTTATACCAAACGTTTCTGGGCAGGTTCTCATTTTATACTTGGCCTTTCTCTCGGTATTGCACCTTCCGGAGTATGGCTTGCGCTGATGGGCAGGCTGGATATATTTCCGGTTCTTTTAAGTGGCGCAGTAGCACTCTGGACAGCAGGTTTTGATATTCTTTATTCAATTCAGGATATTGAATTTGACAAACAGTTAAAACTAAAATCCATTCCGGCTGTATATGGTATTCAAAGATCGGTGCTAATCAGCCGTTTGTGTCATGGACTGATGCTGACAATTTTAATCATTTTGAATGTTTTGCTGCCTGCGGGATTAATACTCAGGGCGGGTGTGGTCATTATCGCTTTTATCATTTTCCATGAACACAGACTCGTTTCGAAGGGTTTGGAAAATATTGATAAAGCATTCTTTACCATGAATGGACAGATTTCTGTATTATACTTTTTATTTGTCCTGACAGATCGTATTTTTTTGCTATGAAAATGGATAAAAAATATATTGTTGCGATTACCGGTGCTACCGGGGCACCACTTGCTTTACATTTTTTGAAAACTTTGCTGGCTTTTTCATCAGAAGTCCATCTGTTGTTTTCTGATATGGGGAAACAAGTATTTTATCAGGAATTAAAGATTTTGAAAGAGACCAGCCTGACAGATTTTTTTAAAATGCATTGTAAATCCCATTATCAGAAAATCAGATTCTGGGACGTTTTGGATTTTTCTGCTCCTTTTGCCAGCGGATCCGGTTTTGCCGATGCCATGATAATTGTTCCCTGTTCCATGAAAACATTGTCAGCAGTTTCCAACGGGTACTCATCAACTCTGATCGAACGATCCGCTGATGTTATGCTCAAGGAAAAACGCCCCCTTATTCTTGTCCCCAGAGAAACTCCCCTGAATCAGATCCATCTGAGAAATTTGCTCCTGGCATCGCAGGCAGGCGCTCATATTTTACCGCCGGTTCCCGCTTTTTATACTGATCCAAAAAATATTGAAGACATCCTGTCTTATATAACCGGTAAAATTCTGGACAGCCTTACGATTCGTCATGATCTGTTTCCAAGATGGTCTGAAACAGGAAAAATGTAAAATCGCATATGATTTTGGAGAAAAACAAGCACATAATCCGTGATATGTTTAATGATATCTCACCCCGCTATGATTTTTTGAATCATGTTTTAAGTTTTGGCATGGATATTTTCTGGAGAATTAAACTCGTCCGATCGATGACGATCAATTCAAACGAAACAATTTTGGATGCAGCCTGCGGAACAGGAGATTTGAGTTATCATTTTTTAAAATTGCACAAGAAACGCAATCCGGATTTAGTAGCTTTGGATATTTCACCCGGGATGTTGCAATTGGCGCAGAAAAAGACGGGTAACCATAATATCCGGATCGTTGAAGGAGATGTAGAGAACCTTTGTTTTGATACCGGAACATTTGATCATGTGATGATTGCTTTCGGGATCAGAAATATTGAAAATCCGGACAAAGGGCTGCAGGAAATGAACAGGGTTCTGAAACCGGGAGGGAGTCTGAATATCCTTGAATTTACAATACCTCAAACATTCCCCATGAAAGTTATCTTTCCTTTTTACTTTAATAAAGTCCTGCCGTTTTTAGGGAAAATGATATCCGGACATGTATCGGCCTATACATATCTCCCTGAATCAGTCAATGATTTCCCAAGGCCGAAATCATTTATTGATATGTTAAGCAAGGCCGGTTTTTCTGTTATCCGGGCAAATCCTTTATCCGGAGGAATATGCTTTATGTATCAGGCTTTAAAAATTTGATACAGATACATCATAATCCTTGTTCGTTGATTTTATTGCGGGAAGAGCTTACATTTCAATCTATTTCAAAGGAGAACAAATGCGGAACAAAGTACTGCTTATGATACTGGACGGTTACGGTCTGAGAGACACCCGAGAGAATAATGCTGCAAAGCTTGCCAATACACCGAATCTGGATAAATTCTTTAAAGAACGGCCATGGACATCCCTTAAATGTAACGGTTTAGCTGTAGGGCTCCCGGAAGGCGTGATGGGGAATTCTGAAGTGGGGCATCTGAATATCGGAGCCGGAAGAATCGTAAAACAGGATCTGGTCCGGATTGATGAATCATTTGCCAATAAAACATTTAACGATAATCCCGTTTTCCGGGAATGTGTAACGAAAGTAAAAAACGGAACCGGACGAATTCATCTTATGGGTCTTCTGTCTGAAGCAGGTGTACATGCCCAGTTATCCCATCTGAAGCAAATCATTCTTGGTTTGAAACAAGAAGGCATAAAGGAAATTTATATTCATGCCCTTCTGGATGGACGGGACACACCCCCCAACAGCGGCATTAAGTATGTTGGCGAAATTCTTGATTTCATGGATAAAAACCGGTCAGGGAAATTATCAACTCTCATAGGCCGTTATTATGCGATGGATCGGGACAAACGATGGGAAAGGGTTGAAAAAGCGTATAGAATGCTTACAGAAGGTATCGGTGAACATGTTCAGGATCCTGTCAATTACCTGAAAAAGATGTATGAAAAAAACATCACGGATGAATTTATGGAACCAGCAGTGGTTGACCATGGCGGTTTCGATGGGTTGATTCGGGAAAACGATACGGTTCTGACCTTTAATTTCCGTGCAGACCGGATGCGGGAAATTGCCATTGCACTGAATGATCCCGATTTTCATGAATTTGAAACAAAAAAACTCAATTTAAGCTATGTAACAATGACACGTTATCAGGCAGAATTTCCGTACCCGGTACTTTTTGACAAGCAGAAACTTTCACATATTTTTGGTGAAATAATCAGTGAAAAGGGTATGAAACAACTCCGAATTGCCGAAACAGAAAAGTATGCCCATGTAACATATTTCTTCAATGGAGGCGCGGAAAAACAGTATGAAGGAGAAGACAGAATTCTCATCCCGTCCCCTAAAGTAAGCACATATGATCTGAAACCTGAAATGAGCGCTCCTGAAGTAAGTGATTCATTAATTGAAGCGATAAAAAGCGATAAATATGACGTGATTATATTAAACTATGCAAACGGTGATATGGTGGGACATACAGGAGTGCTTGAGGCGGCAATCAAAGCTATGGAATATCTTGACAGCCGCATCGGTGAAATTGTAGATATTTTTAATTCGTTTGGCGGTACTGTTTTTATTACGGCTGATCATGGAAATTGTGAAGAAATGTGGGATAAGGGGAATAATCAGCCTCATACTCAGCACTCAATGAATAAAGTCCCCTTCATTGTTATAGAACCTGATATAGAACCATGTTCTTTTAAAAAAGACGGTAAGCTGGCAGATATTGCTCCAACTATGCTGAAATGGCTGAATATAAATAAACCGTCAGAAATGGATGGAGAATCCCTCGTTGATTGACTTGATTAGAGAAATTGATTTTCAGGAAGCTCAGGAACGTCTGAAAAGTGTACATATCGGTGTCATCGGCGATTTGATGCTGGATGTTTATCATCAGGGCCATGTTACCAGAATTTCTCCGGAAGCTCCGGTCCCCGTTGTCGACGTAAATTCGTCGGAATTAAAACCGGGAGGTGCGGCCAATGTTTGCAGAAACCTTGTTTCATTAGGGACACAATGCTCGGTTTTTGGCACAACCGGTTCGGATGAAAACGGCAAAAAGCTGGAATCGCTGTTCTCTTCGGATAATATCCGGATAAATGGTTTGATACAGGTTAAAGATCGTCCCACAACCACCAAAATTCGTGTTTTCAGTCATGGACAACAGCTTTTGAGACTGGATTTTGAAGGACGCTCATTGATTGACAGAGAAACAGAACAAAGATTACTCGGGTGTTTTGAAAAGGATGTTAAAACATTTAATGCCGTCATTATTCAGGACTACAATAAAGGATTACTAACGCCAGGAGTGATTCGCGGCGTGCTGAAAACGTGTCATAAACATCATATCCCTGTCTTTGTTGACCCTAAATTTGAAAATTATATGGAATATAAGCGGGCTTATTTATTTAAACCGAACAGAAAAGAAGCAGCCGAACTGATACGCATGAAAATTGAAACGGCTGATGATGCCTGCCTGGCAGCTGAAAAAATCAAGGATAGAATACATGTAGAGCATGTTCTGATAACACTCGGTGAAGAAGGTATGGTTCTGCTGGACAACGATCGTGATCATTGTTTAAAAATACCAACCCGGGCCAGGAAAATTCATGATGTAACAGGAGCGGGTGATACAGTAATTTCCACTGTTACTGCGTTCAGTGCATCCGGATACTCGCTGCCCGTTAGCACTGTTTTGGCAAACCTTGCTGCCGGAAAGGTATGCGAGGAAGTCGGCATTATTCCGATCACTCTTGATTCGCTTAATGAAATATCGCAGGATTTCCTTTAAGAGGGCACGTTCCCGGAATTCTTAAAAATGAATAATAAAATATTGTCAGGCGTTTTTTTCCTTATCATCTTAATCCGGACTGCTTTTCCCTATAGTGCTTATTATTCAGGAAAGCTGACAAATTATCATTCCTTTCGATATATCTATTCCATGTCTCAAAGTCAGGATAAGACATATTTTGCCACAGAAAACGGTATTATTGTTTATTCTCATGTTTTTAAAGAATGGGAAAAACCCATGAATCAACCGATTGGGCTTCCCGGTCTGGATATCAGAACGGTTTACTATCATAAAGAAACAGGATACCTATGGGCAGCAGTTGAAGATAAGCTGTATATTCTCTATTCCGAATCAGCCTTTCGTTGGGAAAAAGTTGATGTATTTTATAAATGTATCCGGATCGGCAGTAGCGGCGAAAGACTGTTTGCGGATGTAGGAAAAGGGTATGTTGAGTTGGATCCTTATAATGGGACGATTATACAAAACAACGTAAATATAAATTTCCCTGTGGACTGGTCTGTGTCCGGTATCGAAATGGATTTGTATAAAGTCCAGTTTACCGGTGAATATATTATTGATACAGAGGGCTCGATTGTTCAAAATGCGTTTGTCAAATATCCCATCGCATTTTCAGTTTTCGGTATTTATCAAAACTTATGGATGGGAACTCTGGGAAACGGTTTGTATGGCGGCGACCGGTTTATGATGCTGGTTGCGCATGTTCCATATGGGCTGTTAAGCAATAACGTTACGAAAATTATGGTTCGTGACGGACTGGTATTAATTGGTCACGGACCGGATATGGGTGGTCACGATGATCGAAACGGCTGGAGTGAATCCGATACCAGCTTTCAGTATTTTCACTGGTTTGACGATTATATGCTTCCAACTCTGTCCAATCAATCTGTCAGAGGGTTTGTTAAGAATAATGACACCCTTCTGGTTATTACTGACAATTCGATCATTTTTAATGATTCTTCCGGGGATGATATTCATACGATTACACCCGGGGTTGGTTTGATTAATTCTGTTACTGAAGTTATGCAGGATGAAAAATATGGCTGGATTCTTGCGTCTACCGGGCTTTTTATGATTGATTTAAAGGACTTGTATATAAAACCCATACCCGATATACCCGGAAATTCACTGACGGGGTACAGGAACAGCGACAACCTGTATCTTGGTGGGTATTTTGGAATACAGGTATATTCGGTTACAGATTCACTTCTTTTGCGTCCCGTTTATGAATATACAAGACATAACTTTGCTGTGAGAAATATTACCGGCAACGGGAAGAAACTTTTCTGGAGTGATGAGCATGCAGTATTAAGCTCTGATCCGCGCATAACTAACGTTAAAAGAATTCATCTTCCCGGAATAAATACAAATGACAGGATTAATGATCTGGTTTGCAATGACACCTGGCTGTGGATCGGAACGAATCAGGGACTCTACTCGTATAATTTGAATACTGAACAAATTGTCCGCATCACTCAGGAGGAAGGACTCTGCAGCAATCGGATACAAACAATGGAATTATCAGGCAATATCTTATATATTGGTACGGATAAAGGGATGAGTCTCTATGAATTTGAAAATTAAAATTTTATTTCTGACTATATTTTTTGTTTCCCTCGCTTCAGGTTATGAACGGGATTTTGAAGATCTTCGTTTTACGGTAAATCACCGAATAAAACCATCATCCCAAAATAACTTCGGACAACTGGACATTACAATTAAAATCCCCAACAAATCTATCCTGTTTAAAAAGTCTGATGATGTTTTTGAAGGTCGAATTGATGTAACAATTTCACTTTTAAAAAACGGAAAAAAAGTAGGCGGAGATACGTGGTTCGAAATTATTCAAACCGATTCATATCAGGAAACGGTTGCCGGGAATAAATACATGACATTGAGCAAATCCTACGAAATGCCCGGAGAGGATCTTAATGTGATTGTTTATATCACAGATATTTTCACACAACGAAAAGGCAAGCAGGAGTTCAAAGCTGCATTGTCAATGTTTAAAGATGTGGAATGGTCATTCGGTGAGGTTTTTCCTTCGGAAGAACCTGTTCGGGTTGACAGCACAAAACATCCGCCTGTCAGTTATATCCGCTTTGTATTTTCTGCTGCAGGAAAAGAAGGACGGGAGAAGTTCACATACCGGATTTTCAGAGACGGGAAAAAGATTCGGGAAGGGTATTTTTTTGTTAACATGAAAATCACTCCTTATGATTATTATTTCCCTGTTTCAATTGATGAATTGAACTATCAGGAATATATTCTGGAATTATCAGCAATTATTAACGGCCAGGAAGTCAAACGCTCCACGCCTTTTCAAATCCGGTGGGAAAATATGCCAAGCATAATCCATGATATTGATCTGGCAATAGCTCAAATGCGATATTTGAGGATGACAAATTTTATATTGCCTGATGAATACAAAAGGATGCAGAATGCACAAGGTGATGATCAAAAAGAGCTTTTTCTAGATTTTTGGAAACGGAAAGACCCTTCGCCCACAACTGATCAAAATGAAGTTATGAATGAATATTATCATCGGGTAGAATTGTCAAACCGGCTTTTTTCCGGTTTTCGCAAAGGATGGGAAAGTGACCGGGGTATGATTTATATCATTTTTGGAGAACCGGATGATGTGGAACAACATTCATTTGATATTGCCTATAAACCTTATATAATCTGGTATTATCATAATTTAAACCGGCGATTTGTCTTTATGGATTATACCGGTTTCGGGGATTATCAGCTAACCGATCCGGTCTTTGATCTGACATATTAAAATAAATCATGAAGGTCGCATCGTTTTCATACAAGGGTTACAACTCAGCCTTCAAAGAAGACATTCTTGCTTTAAGTGAGATTATTAACTCATATTTTAAAACACAGGTAACGGTCGATTTCTTTACTGATGATAAAGACCGTCTTGATGCAACGACAGCATTATTGACAGAGGAGTTTTTCCTAAAAACCGCCAAATCGTACAAAGCCATCCTGACAGATCAAATGTATGAAGCACATTCACCTTATCTAACCGGGTTACGTCTCAAACTCTTCCAAACCATGCAGTATGATCTGGCTGTTAGACCCGTTATCATGTATCACGATAGTAAATGCCTCCTGAAAGGTCCGCAGGTCCCTGATGTAAGACTCTATATTTGCAGGGAAAGCAGACTGCGTCCCGTCAGTCTTTTGCGGGATACGTTTTATCCGGGCAGGGATTTCGAAGTGGTTGCGGAAAACCGGGTTTACTCCACCCAATTTATGCAGCACGTTTTAAACCTTTTTATGGATCTGGCACAAAAAAAACATGCGGAAAATGTGACCATGGTTATACCGGTCAACGTAAAATCAACAATTTTCGGAAAATGGCATGTTCTGTTTGAACAAACAGCCAAAGCAAAGGACATGCCCTTTTTGGTTATGAACGTCCGTGAATTCTGGAAAACCGCAACGGAAACACCGAAAAATTTACGATGGATTTTTGCCCCCGATCCTCTGGGCGATTACTTATACAATAGTCTGAATTTCCTTTTGAATCAGGGTTTTTTCACCTGTTATTCTCTGCTGTCCAATGAAGGGAAAATCTATATCGAAAACTATGCCGATCGGTTTGTAGGAGGTAAGGAATACAGATCACCGCTGAACATTTACAATTCATTGGCTATGCTTTATGATTTAACGGATATGGTAATTCCTGCCCGCGTTTTAAGACGAGGCATTTTTGAGGCAATGGATAAAGGATGGCTCACACCGGAATTGGGCGGAACAATGAATACATCAGCTGTTTCAGGTCTTTTTGGAGCGTTTGTGGATAAAGAGCTGTCCGAAAACAGCAGAACTTTGTAAGATTAAGTTATAATCTGTAAATCATACGGACTTAAAGGGAACTGCTCCTATGCCAAAAAAACGTCTTTTTCTCGTAGATGGAATGGCCGTTGCCTACAGAGCCCATTTCGCCTTCATCAGAAATCCCTTACTTACCAGCGACGGACACCATGTTAGCGCAGCATACGGATTTATTAAATCAATTTTAAAACTTATCAATGACGAACATCCCGACTATCTGGCTGTTGTATTTGATGCAAAGGAAAAGACATTCCGACATGAAAAATATCCGGAATACAAGGCAACACGGGAAAAAATGCCATTTGAGATGCGTCCGCAAATTCCCTGGATTTACGATCTCCTGGAATCGATGAATATCCCTGCTTTAACGATCCCCGGTTTTGAAGCAGATGATATTATCGGAACACTGGCAAAAAAAGTTCCTCACAATGATATTGATTGTTTTCTTGTATCAGGAGATAAGGATTTTATGCAGCTGGTGAATGAGCATACTTTTTTATATTCTCCTGCTGTCGGTTCCAAAGAATTGATAATTTATGATGCAGCTGAAGTAAAAAAGAAATGGGGCGTAAACCCTGATCAAATTGTTGATCTTTTGGCTTTAATGGGGGATTCATCAGACAATGTTCCGGGCATTCCCGGTATCGGCGAAAAATCTGCAGTTAAACTGTTGCAGACATACGGCTCATTGGAAGAGGTTATTGCCAATGCTGAAAAAGAAAAAAATGCGCGTATCCGAAATGGCCTTACAGAAAATAAAGAATCCGGGTACCTGAGCCGCGAGCTGGTAACGATTAAAACCGATGTGCCGGTTGAACCGGATCTTGATGCCTTCAAATATTCGGACTTTAATAAAGAAGCCCTGAAAAAGAATCTGGAAAAACTGGAATTCTACGGGCTTATAAATGAGCTTCAGTTGAGAGATTCCTATCAGGATATCAAACAGAATTATTCTATTGTTGATACCCAATCAAAACTCAAAGAACTGGTTAAAGTGTTGCAGGAACAGAACGCTTTTGCCTTTGATACGGAAACGGATCATATTGATGCAAACAGGGCCGGTTTGGTGGGACTCTCTTTTTGTTTTAAAAATGGGTGTGCTTTTTATATCCCGGTTAAATTTCTTAATAAAGAGAAGGAACTGTTTGGTGAGAAAGATGATTTAGACACCATTCTTTTCAATCTAAAACCAATTCTGGAAAACGGAGCCATTTTAAAAATCGGACACAATATCAAATATGATATGTTGGTTCTAAAAAAATACGGGATTGAAGTCAGCGGACCTTTTTTTGATACAATGATCGCAGAATACTTGCTCAACCCTGATATGAATTCCTATAAACTGGACAATCTGGCATTACGCTATCTTAATTATCGCATGCAGCCGATTGAAGATCTCATCGGTGAAAGAAAGAGTCAGCAAATTACCATGGATAAGGTCCCTCTGGATAAAGCCGGTTTTTATGCTGCCGAAGATGCAGATATGACGTGGATGCTTTATGAAATCCTAAAAGACAAAATCGTTGAAGAAAAACTGATGAAAGTCTTTGATGAAATAGAAATACCCCTGATTCCCGTACTGGCTCGGATGGAAGACCACGGAGTCTATGTTGATGTAAATTTTCTGGACGTGATGAAAGGTGACGTAAATAAGGAATTGCTGAGAATAACAGATAAAATTTATTCAATTGCCGGAGAAACATTTAATATCAATTCAACCAAACAATTGGGATACATTCTGTTTGAAAAACTAAAATACCCTGTTGTGAAAAAAACCAAAACCGGTTATTCAACGGATGTAACCGTATTGGAAATGTTGAAAAAAGATTATCCGTTAGCCGCCATACTTCTTGAGTACCGGACATTATCAAAGTTGCAATCCACCTATATTGAAGCCTTGCCGTATCAGGTTAACAGCCGTACTGGACGGATTCATACATCGTTCAACCAAACCGTTGCGGCAACCGGTCGCCTGAGCAGTACAGATCCAAACTTCCAGAATATTCCAATACGCACAGAATTAGGCAGAAAAATCCGCAAGGCTTTTGTTGCCGGTGAAAAGGGATGGAAAATTTTAGCAGCAGATTACAGTCAGATTGAACTCAGGATCATGGCTCATTTATCCGGTGATAAAAACCTTATGGACGCTTTTTTAAATGAAAGGGATGTTCATGCACATACAGCATCTCTGGTATTTGGAGTTCCGGTTGATGACGTTACCGCTGATATGCGCCGAACCGCCAAGGTTGTGAATTTCGGTATTATGTACGGTGCCGGTGCTTTCAGGATATCAAACGAACTGGATATGACCAGGCAGGATGCTGCAGCAATAATTACTGCATATTTTGACCAGTACAACGGTGTAAAAAATTATATTGAGTCACTGAAAGACGAGGCTCGAAAGACGGGTGTTGTCCGTACACTTTTAGGCCGATACAGACAGGTTCAGGATATTGGCAGCGATAACAGAAATCTCAGAGAAGCAGCTGAAAGAATGGCTGTCAATATGCCGGTACAAGGTTCTGCGGCTGATTTAATCAAGCTTGCCATGATAAATATTGATTCAAAAATGCTCGAAAAAAACATGAAATCTAAAATGATTTTACAGGTTCATGATGAACTGGTCTTTGAAGCTGCGCCGGATGAAGTTGATGAACTTGCCATCATTGTGAAACATGAAATGGAAACAGCTATGTCATTGAATGTTCCGCTTAAAGTGGACATCGGAATAGGAGACAGTTGGTTTGAAGCTCATTAATTCAGATTATCTTGTAATCGGCAGTGGAATTGCCGGACTGACATTTGCATTAAAAGTTGCTGATTACGGATCGGTAACGATTCTGACAAAAAAAACGGCAATGGAAAGCAATACTCAATATGCACAGGGAGGAATTGCCGCTGTTTTTTCCGATGATGATCATTTTGAACTCCATGAAAAAGATACGCTGATAGCCGGTGCCGATTTATGCCATAAAGATTCAGTGAAAATATTGGTTGAAGAAGGTCCTGAAAGGATAAATGATCTTTTGAACTGGGGTGTGAATTTTACGCGGGATGAAGCAAAAAATCTGGATCTTGTAAGGGAAGGCGGACACAGAGTCAAACGAATTCTGCATGCAGCTGATATGACCGGAGATGAAATCGAAAAAACACTTCTAAAACGTATTAATGAAAATCCCAATATTCGTTTATTGGAAAACTATACAGCGATTGATCTGATAACCGAACACCAGGTTTTGGGAAACCTTCAGTATGCATTCAATATTTGTTTTGGCGTTTACGCTCTTAATAACACTACGGGTGATGTTGAAGCCTTTCGTGCAGCTTATACTCTGCTTGCCGGCGGCGGTGCTTCAAGGGTTTACCTTCATACAACCAATCCGGAAATTTCAACAGGGGACGGCATTGCTATGGCATACCGGGCCGGAGCAAAAATTTCCAATATGGAATTTATTCAGTTTCATCCCACGGCTTTGTATGATCCGGACCATGCCCCATTCCTTATATCTGAAGCCCTTCGGGGTTTTGGCGGAATCTTAAGGAACCGGGACGGGAAACGGTTTATGGAAGATTACGACACGAATCTTGAATTGGCTCCCCGGGATATTGTAGCACGGGCTATTGACAATGAAATGAAAAAAAACGGTGATAAATGTGTTTATCTCGATATGACACACCTTTCTCCCCATGATGTAAAAAAACGTTTTCCCAATATTTTCAAACATTGCAAAGAATTCCTTGATATTGATATAACAAAGGATTGGATCCCGGTTGTTCCTGCTGCTCATTATATCTGCGGCGGCATCATGACAAATCTGAACGGACAGACCTCAATGCACCGTCTTCTTGCCAGCGGAGAAAATGCTCATACAGGTGTTCATGGAGCCAATCGTCTGGCAAGTAATAGTTTGCTTGAGGCCATGGTCTTCAGTCATCGTGCAGCTCAAAAAGCAATTCAGAATAATCCCATGAGTTTTGATGTTATCATACCGGATTGGGATGATTCGGGAGTCGATAATTCTGAAGAATGGGGCTTAATACGCCATAATCGGCTTGAAATACAGACTATAATGTGGGATTATGTGGGTATTATTCGATCTAAGAACCATCTTCAACGAGCGATCAGACGCATACATTTGCTTTTTGATGAGATTGAAGATTATTACAAACGGACACATGTCAGCAAGGATTTGCTGGAATTACGGAATATGACCACCATTGCATATCTGATCGCACGATCAGCTTTGAGCAGAGAAGAAAGCAGAGGACTTCATTACCGAACCGATTTCCCCCAAAAAGTCGATAAATTTCAAAAAGACACAGTCATTTAATCTGTGATCTCCGGTTTATTGTTCTTTAGTTAAAATTTGTAACACATTATGCGTTGTTAAATCAAACAAGGAAGCAAAAAAAAGGATGAAAAAAATGAAAAAATTAATGATAACAATGTTGATCGTATTAAGCCTGGTTAATTTTATTCAGGCTATGGACTTTAAATTAAATGAGTCTGACGGAGCTGTAACGGGGACAGGCGGAACACCAACGCATGATTTTCCAATTAAGATTAGCGAATTCAATGTGACGATATCCAAAATTCAACCCGGAAGTTACAGGACAATTGAAGTCATAATCCCCGTGGAAAAGATTACCACTGAAAACAGCAGACGTGATGACCATATGTTTGCAGACGTTTTGCTGAAGGACAAATATCCGGAAATCCATTATGTGGCAACCACTGATTTTATTTATCCGAATGAGGGTGAGTTTGTGTTGCAGGGTGTTCTGAAAATTCATGATGTTGAAAGAAAACTGGATATTCAGGGTACTATCAGCCGGGAGTCTCAATCATGGGTTGCCAAAGCTGATTTCAGTATACTTTTATCTGATTTCAGTTTGTCCCGTCCCGGTTTCGGACCCATGAAAGTGAAGGATCAGGTAGATATGTCTGTCTATTTGAAAACAGACCTTCCGGTAGAATAATTCCTATTCTTCCAAATCCTCGTCCAGATAGCAGGCGGCAATTTCGTCAGAAATTTCTTTGAGTAACTGATAACGGAACATTTTATCATCTGACGGATCGAGTTTTTCAATTTCAGCGGCGAATTCTTCCATAGTCATGTCAATATTATCTGTCAGTTCTTCCGGAAGCTTTACAAGGTATTCCATTTCAATTGAATAGAGAAATTGTATTAACGCCAGTTCATCTATCTCTTCTTCAATCATATCCCGGAATGAAGAACTCTTATTAAAACCCTGTTCCGGAAATATGTCACCAAGCATACGAAGAATATAATCCAAAACTTTCATTTCTGCTCCTTTTTTGACAGATTCTAAATCTGTCTGTAATTAATTCCAACACTTTTTATCCAATACCTTTAATTGATTTAAGATTAAAATATCGGTATTTTCACATATAAGGAGGTATGAATGGCACAAACTCTCATACAAAAAATATTATCGAGAAATACGGGGAACACAATCGAGAATACCGGTGATCTGATACGCATACAGCCTGAATTGATCCTTACGTCAAACCTGAGTATTAACAGAATAATACAGAAGTTTCATCAAAGCGGTATGAAGACTATAGTCAACCCGGATAAATTAGTTATTGTCAATAATGCATCCCCGGTTGATTCGACTCACCAGACCCGGGACACGCAGCAATTTCAGGACTTTGTACACCATCATAAGATTAAACACTATTATGAGTTGGGGCGCAGCGGTTTTCCATCCAATGTAGTCATCAACAATGGGCATATTGTCCCCGGCATGCTTATCGTTTCATCCGAGCAGAATTTTTCCGAATTGGGTGTACTGGGCTGTCTGCCTGTTTTGGCTTCGGAACATGAAATGGCATTGTCGATGGCAACGGGTGAGCTGTGGATGCAGGTTCCCGTCAGTGCCAGAATACGCTTAAACGGGGAGCCGGGGCAATGGATTACCGGAACAGATATCGGTTTGTATATTATCAAAAATTACGATCTTCCCGATAATCCAAACTGTGTTTTGGAATTTTCAGGTGAAGGTTTGGCAGGACTGCCCCTGAATGAACGGTACAATCTTGCACGAATATTGACCTATTACGGTTATGAATATGTTTTGTTTGAATCGGATTCGGACGTCCTTGCATACCTGAATCAGAGAACAACCGGCGAAGCACATTTTGAAATTCCTGATGATAAAGCTGATTATGTTGCTGAATTTGAAATCAATATGAGTGCGGTTACTCCCATGTTGGCTGTTTCTGTTGAAGGAGAAGAAGTAGAAATTTCCGGTGTAGAATCATTTATGGGAAAGACAGTTCATAAAGTTATTGCCGGAGCAAGCGGAGCCGGTCGGTATGAGGATTTTCTGCGTGCTCTAAAAATGATCCGTTATTCCAAAGTCCACGATAACGTTCAAATGATTATTATGCCGTCTGATGCAATGGTTTTCAGTGATCTGATCAATGACGGACTGGCCGGGATTTTTTTGGATCTGGGTTGTGAAATTTATCCGTCCTCTGTTTTTAAAGTCCTCAAGGACGGGTTAGGTGTGTATACAAAAGCTGTTAACGTGATGACTACATCTCCTTCTCTTTTTCAATCTGCCTGCCAAACAGAAGGGCACCATGTATATCTGGGAAGTATTATCAGTTGTTTTGCCGCTGCTGTTCAGGGAACCATAATACATCCAAAAGCATTGGAAGAAAAAATAATCAGGGATCAGGAAAATTCGCATCATCATGACTCCCATAACGAAACGCAGGACGAGTAAATGAAAATTAAGAAAGCATTGATTACGGCCGGAGGTAAAGGGACCCGTTTACGCCCGATAACGTATGTTCACAATAAGCATTTAATTCCTATGGTCAACAAACCGATGCTTCAATATGCTTTGGAATATGTTGCTTCAGCCGGGATTAAAGATATCGGTATAATCACCAACCCGGATTATCAGGACCTGGAAGCAGTTTTCGGAACAGGCAAATCACTGGGGGTAAAACTGACATATATCCCTCAGGAAGCCCCGTTGGGACTGGCACACGCCGTTAAAATCGCCCAGCCCTTTCTAAATAACGAGCCCTTTGTGTATTATCTGGGTGATAATATTCTCAGAGGCGGGATTCAAACCTTTTTGGATGCATTTTACAGGCATAAATCTGATTGTCACCTGGTTTTATCAAAAGTCAAAGATCCGCAACGCTTCGGTGTGCCTGAAATTGCAGATAACACGATTGTATCCATCGAGGAAAAACCGGAAAATCCAAAAAGCGATTATGCTGTAACCGGTATTTATATATACAATGAATCCATTTTTGAAGCCGTTAATGCTATTAAGCCAAGTCCCCGGGGTGAACTTGAGATTTCTGATGCCCATCAGTATCTGATTGAGAAGGGAAAAACCCTGACTTATTCAGAAATTACCGGATGGTGGAAAGATACGGGAAAACCCGAGGATCTTCTTGAAGCAAACAGAATGCTCCTGGAAGATGTTAAAACACATATTCAAGGGGACAGGGATGACATGTCAACCCTTGCCGGAAATATTGTTCTCTCAAAAGGCAGCGTTGTAGAAAACAGCGTCATTCGGGGACCAGTTCATATAGGAAAAAATTGCAGGATTCAGAACAGTTATCTGGGGCCGTATACATGCGTCGGAAATGGTTGTGAAATAATAAACTCAGAAATTGAATATTCAATACTAATGGATGATGCTGCAGTTCGGTATGTTGATATCCGAATTGAGGGAAGTATTCTGGGAAAATCGGCTGTGATCAGCAAGTCAGAAGGAATTCCTTCAAATCACCGTTTCATCATAGGTGACCGCAGTCAGGTCCAGATTCGCTGACAGGATTAAGGATTGATTCAAAAGACCGTATCTTTTCATACACTGGGATGTAAGCTCAATCAGGCAGAGACTCACGCTCTTCAGACAGAATTTTTGGATAAGGGTTGGAGTATTGTCCCGTTTCGTCAAAAAGCGGATGTGAGTATTATTAATTCCTGTACCGTAACCAACCAGGCGGACAGAAAGACACGAAGCGCTATTTATCAGGCAATAAAAGCATCACCGAACGGAAAAATTGTAGTGATGGGATGTATGGCACAGGTTGACTCTGAAAATTTGTCGCATATTGAGGGTGTTGATCTGATTTTGGGGAACAGGGATAAGTTCCGGATTTTTGAGTTCATTGATACATTGCCTTCTGTTTCTGAAAGTCCAATTATACATGTGAGCGATGATGATGTTTATCCGGAAAATATATTTATCAGCAGTTCAGGCCGAACCCGCGCATATTTAAAAGTGCAGGAGGGATGTTCCAATTTTTGTTCTTATTGCATCATTCCTTATGCACGGGGGAAACCGGTAAGCAGGGATTTTTACAGTGCAGTCAGTGAAGCTGAAAAACTGGTCCGCCAAAAAGGATTCCAGGAAATTATTCTTACCGGAATTGATATCGGTGCCTATCAACATCAGGATAAAGGTCTGATACATCTCATCCGTGAACTGGAAAAAATCGGAGGGCTGTCCAGAATTCGCATTTCGTCCATTGAAATGAACACACTTACCGATGAACTGATTGATCATATCAGCCAATCCGGCATCACGGCTCCTCATTTCCATTTATCTCTGCAGGCAGGATCAGACGCAATATTAAAAGCCATGAACCGGCGCTATACAACGGCCGATTTTCGCCGAAAAGTAGATTATATCCGTCACAAATTACCCATGGCGTCCATAGGAACGGATGTTATTACCGGATTTCCGGGTGAAACAGATGCGCTTTTTCATGAAACACTCGAATATATCCGTGATATTGCTTTCAGTTATCTCCATATCTTCAGATATTCTCCTAAAATCGGCACCCCGGCAGCAATAATGAAAAACCAGATCCCGGAAAATATAAAAATCGTACGAAGCGAAGAACTTCATCTTCTGGATAAAAAACTCAGATTTTCCTATGCCTCCGGTTTCCTCGGAAAAAAAGTCCGTGTTTTGTGGGAATCTGATAATGAGAACCGTGTAAAAGGGTTTAATGAATATTATATTCAGACTGAAACACATTCAATCGGTGCCAAACTGAACCAACTTGATGTTGTTCTTATAGAATCAGTAAACGGTGATATTCTAAAAGGAAAGATTCTTTGAAACCTTCATTTATCGGAATAGCAGGAAATATTGGTGTAGGAAAAACAACATTTACAAAACTCCTGTGTGATTATTATGGCTGGGAACCGCATTTTGAAGTCGTTGTGGATAATCCATATCTTCCTGATTTTTATGCAGATATGAAAAAATGGAGTTTTCATCTCCAAATATTTTTTCTGGGAAAACGGTTTAAAGTCCAAAAGAAAATCCAGAATCTGACCAAAACAATTGTTCAGGACAGGACCATCTACGAAGATGCCATGATTTTTGCAAAAAGTATTCATCAATTCGGCAATATGAGTGATCGGGACTGGACCTGTTATCTGGATATTTTTCATGAGATGACATCCTACCTGAAAAAACCGGATCTGATCGTCTATCTGCAGGCTTCCACGGACTCCCTCATATCAAGAATACGGAAGAGAGGAAGGGATTACGAACAATCCATTGATCCGGAATACCTTCATCTTTTGAATATCCATTACGATGGCTGGATTCGTTCTCTGCAAAAAAGCGGAGATATCCAAACACTTGTCATTCCTACAGACAATCAGGATTTTATTGCAGATGAATATTTCAGGATTCAATCCTTTGAACGGATTTACAAAACATTGTATCCTTACTAAAAATGAGAATAAACAAATCCTGCATTTAATAATTTTCCTAAAAATGAACATCGTATCTCAAAACGCAGAATAACAGAATAGGTCAAAATACCGCTTTGTTCGTTTGGTTTGAATTTTGCATATTATAATGTTGGTTAAATGTTTAAATAAGCGAGGTTGATATGAAAATTGAAAAAGCAGAGACTTCCCGCCGGGGAATGATTGATTATTCAAAATTGGGTTTCGGAAAATACTTTTCAGACCATATGCTTATTATGGATTATGAACAAGGACAATGGAAGGAACCCCGTATCATGCCGTATCAGGCCCTGGCAATTGAACCGGCAAATATTACACTTCACTATGGACAATGTGTTTTTGAAGGTCAGAAAGCATTTAGAGGGATTGACGGAAAAATTCGGCTTTTTCGGCTGGACAGCCATTATAAACGTCTCGTCAATTCATCAAAGCGTATGTTTATACCCGTAACACCTGAAAAAGAATATAAAGACAGCATCGTGAAACTTATCAGCATAGACCGTGAGTTTATACCAGTTGAATGGGGGACCTCACTCTATCTTCGACCATTCATTATCGGAATGGATAATACTTTGGGACTTAAGGTTTCCGATAAATACAGATTGATGGTTATTACATCACCTGTGGCCTCATACTACGATGAAGGACTAAACCCGATAAGAATTCATGTGAATACGGAATACAGCCGGGTTGTCAAAGGGGGATTGGGTGAAGTAAAAGCCGCTGCCAATTATGCCGCCAGTCTCTATGCAACCCAAATGGCAAAACAAAAAGGATTTCCCCAGGTTTTGTGGCTGGACGGAAAAGAACATAAATATGTGGATGAAGTAGGAACCATGAATATTATGTTCGTTATCGACGGTAAGCTTATCACACCTTCTCTTGAAGATGGGACAATCCTGCCGGGCATAACCCGCGACAGTGTCCTAAAAATTGCCCGAGACTGGGGCTGGGATGTGGAAGAAAGACGAATCCTGTTCGATGAAATCAGAGATTCCTATAAAAGAGGATTGTTGCAGGAAGTTTTCGGCACGGGTACGGCAGCCATCATATCTCCGGTCGGGGAACTTCATTACAAAGATGAAGTCATGATTGTAAATAATGGTAAAATCGGCGAAAAATCTCAAATTCTTTATGATACAATTACAGGCATTCAATATGGTAAGCTTGAAGATAAATTTGGCTGGTTAACTGTCATTGAAGACGAAGAATAAGTTACATTTTCATATCGAACAACACAGCAGAGTAAACATCAGATACTTTTTTTGTCTGATGCTGATTTTTCTTTCTTTCTTCTTCAGCAGAAATTTGTTTGCCGGTTGTATGATTATCGAATGTGATGCTGACGGTATTCCCATTTATCTCAATGGCGTTTATACCGGCAAAACACCTGTAAATATCTTATGTGATCTGGATCCCCAGGAATATATCGTAACTTTTTTCCCCCCATTTGCAGACAGTAAAATTCGCTATCTTGACAAAGAAACATACATTGATATTTTAAACAGATCTTCACAGTCCTGCTTTATTATACCGGGGGATACAACGACGGTTTTTATGCAATGGCAGCCGATAATGCTTGAATTGGCACATTTGGAAAAAGACCACCGGCGAACACAATGGACTCTCATGGGGGTTGCAGGATTGGCCATACTGGGTTTCCTCGGTGTATGGATGTCGCTATGAAATTGCTTGCTGCATTTCTTCTGTTCATAACCTTCTCAATGATTTCATGTTCATCCGGTTCAGCGGTAACGGATACAAACGAAGCGGAAAACGCCCGGTACTATGAAATTGAACTGGATCCGGGAATTCTCATGAATAAACCAATCTCTTATGAAGAAGCACAACAAAAAAATCATCTAAAAATCATAACAGATGCACAGGGTATTCAAAACATGTCATTTGTTTTGTATGAACCCCTTAATCAAACGCAATTAAAGCATATTGAGGATGCTGTCGTTTTCAATGAAATGAGTTTGTGTTCCTGCCGAAAGGATACTATCGCATCCGGGGCAGATTTCACTACGCTGCTCCATCTGGATCCTTTCCGGTTTGTATCCCGATTTTCAAGACTTTATCCCGGATGGAAGGCGGTGGAGAGTTTTTCGGATAAAGGGTACCCGGTTAAAATCGATGTATTCGACGAGGGATTAAATCTTCGCTTCGGTTATCGATTTTTCTGGGCTGACAATCGCATCGTCAGAAGCCGTATTTATACCGGAGGCAATATTCCTGCAGGTTACTGCATCTATTCGTATGATCCGGAAAAGGGCCGTCTGACAGAAAGAACCGAATGGTCCGCCGGCGGTAAATTGCTGGAACGGATAGAATTTTCCTATAAACGAAAACTCACGACAATTCGGTATTACAATCCGGACGGAACACTCACCCGTACAGATACATGGAAATACTTTGAGCCGATGCGTCCCATGAAAATCAGGAACTGATATGCCGATTACAAAAACATATTTTTTGTTTTTCTTTATTTTACTTTCGTTTGTCCTTTCCTGCAGCGATAAAGAGACAGAATATCACTCCATTGTTTTAACCGGCAAAGAATACATACAGATGGGTCCTCATGACAGTCTGAAAATTATCTCAAACGGGAACTGGTGTTTCGAGCTTTTTTTTACGGCAGATACTCTTGAATTTCCTGAAAACAGAACTCTTTTTTCAATCAATGAAACGCCGGGGAATCCAATTTTTTCCATCAATATTCTTCGGGATTCCATTTCGTACTGGTATGGAATCTTTGACGGTGACACTATTATAAATGCACAGGTGGTTCACCCTGTCTGGAACAACGGTTTTCATTTTATGGCTGTGAATTTCAACTACAGAAACAGGCGTGCAGATGTATGGCTTGATCAAATGAAAATCGGGACGTGGAACGCTTATTCAAACCCGGTTCCCGGTCTGACACCAAATGTATTTTTCAGGGTTGGCAATTCAACTGCCGGAAATGCGGATAATTTTGCCGGTTTGATTGATGAATGCCGGTTATGGAATAAAACATTGACAGATGATCTCATTCTTTTCCACGGGAAAAATCCGGATAAACTTTCACTCCATTACGACCGGGAAATAACCGATATCGGATTGCTGTCCGTCTGGCGCTTTAATCAGGATACCGGTCTTATTGTTCAGGATGAAGGCAGGGGAACAATTGATGCAGTCATCGTTGCACCGGCCGGCAGAATTTACAGAAGTTCCAAAAAAGCCATGCCGAAATAAGGAATTAAAGATAGATGACTCACAGAATTACCGAACACCCCATAATTGAAATACCTGAAAACCGGTCTTTGGTATCATTTACTTGTAACGGTAGTATTTACCATGGATATATGGGGGAACCGGTTGCATCTGCGCTGATAGCCAATGGGATAAAAGTCTTATCCCGTCATCCCCGTGACCATGCTGCAAAAGGCATTTATTGTTCCAACGGACAATGTTCTCATTGTACCGTTCTCATTAACGGGAAACCTCAGAAATCTTGCATGATCCCGCTGAAAGAAAACATGAAAATCCAACTGCTTGAAACACTTCCGGAAATTCCGGAAGAGGATAACGCTTATCACGGAGTAGCGCAGGATGAATTTTCATGTGATGTGTTGGTTATTGGGGGAGGACCTTCCGGTCTGACGGGAGCCTTGGAATGTGCCGATCTTGGTTTTTCTGTTATTATTGCTGAAGATAAAGAACGGCTGGGTGGAAAACTGCTATTACAGACACATAAATTTTTTGGATCTGTGGATGACTGTTATGCCGGGAGCCGGGGTACGGATATTGCCGTTATCCTGTCACAAAAGGTTCACAAACACAGAAATATTCGTGTTTTATCGAATACACCGGTTGTTGCTGTTTATAAAGACAAATATGCAGGCGTATTTATAGATAATAAGCGATATGGCCGCATTTCCTTTCAGGGATTGTTTATCAGTTCAGGTGCCAGGGAGAAATCGCTGATTTTTCCGGGAAATGACCTTCCGGGCGTATACGGCGCCGGTGCTTTTCAGACCCTGGTAAACCGGGATCTTGTGAAATCATCCGAGCGCGTATTTGTTGTTGGAAGCGGAAATGTGGGACTCATAGCAGCTTATCATGCTTTGCAGGCAGGGATTGAAGTGGCCGGAATCTGCGATATTCTTCCTCAGGTCAGCGGATATAAGGTCCATGCTGATAAAATCAGACGATTGGGTGTCCCGATAATACTCAAGCATACGATTCTTTCCGCGGAAGGGAGGGATGTGCTTGAAAAAATTACCATTGCTGAAGTGGATGATGAGTACAGGCCGTTGCTTCAGACAGCTAAATCCTTTAAAGTGGATACGCTGTTAATTGCCGCCGGATTAATTCCTATTGACGAAAACTACATACTGGCTGAGACATTCAGCTTTCCCGCAGTCAAAGCAGGAGATGCAGGTGAAATTGCAGAAGCGTCATCTGCTATGTTTGGCGGCAGGGTGGCTGCAATTGAACTTGCCGGTAAATTGGGTAAAACGGTTTCTTTTCAAAAAGAGTTCTCCCAAAAGGCTGAGCTTTTGAAAAGCAAACCGGGTAAAATCCGGCCGGATCAAAAAATTGCTCTGACAGATACATTTCAACCCGTTATCCGGTGCTCGCAGGAAATTCCGTGCAATCCCTGTGTATCTGCCTGTCCCGTTCAATCAATACAGCTGAAACCTGTAAGAAACGATTTAATGGATATTCCTGAGTATACAGGAGGATGTACAGGTTGCGGAAAATGTGTTGCCATCTGTCCCGGTCTTGCCATAATCCTTGCAAAAAAATCCGGCGACCAGGATTCGGAAATTGTATTGCCCTATGAACTGATTCCCAACTTCAGCACAGGAGATACCATTCCCCTTACAGACGGTGACGGACATGATATCTGTTTGGGAAGAGTCGTTCGTATCAGAAAGGATAAAAAGACAAATACACGTCTTATATCTGTTATTATTCCCCAAGCAGCTGCTCTTGATGCTGCAGGTATCCGAATCCAGGATTCCTCCGTTTCAGAATATGTGGCTGATCCGGCTCCTGAATATTTTCCTGACGATGCTATGGTTTGCCAATGTGAACGGGTTACATCAGGTGATTTAATTCAGTTTATCCGTGAGCATCATATCCGGGATATGAATCAGTTAAAAATTCTCAGAGCAGGGATGGGAGCGTGCGGCGGTAAAAACTGCTCATCTCATTATCCGGCTCTTTTTAAAAAAGCTGGCGTTGATATCCGTCATGTTGCCTCTAACCGATATCGACCTTTGAGTGTTGAAGTCCCTCTAAAATCCATAGTAAATGAAGAAGATGACCGCTTATGAAAGTCTTTGATATAGTAATAATCGGCGCCGGAAGCATTGGCGTTCCTTTAAGTTATTATCTAAGCCGGAAAGGGATAAACGTTGCAGTCATTGATAAACTTCCGTCTGCAGGCAGGGGACAAAACAGGGCTGCAATCGGGGGAATCAGAGCCACTCATTCTGATCCGGCAAAAATCAGGATCTGTCAGAGATCCCTGAAAATTGTTCGCTCTTTTCAAGAACAGTTTGGATATGATATAGATTGGTTTCAGGGAGGATATTTGTTCCCCGTTTATACTGAGAAACACAAGGAGTCGCTGACACGGTTATTTGAGATTCAGCACAAATTTGATCTGAAAATCATGTGGGCGGATAAACATAATGTGTTGGAAATGGTCCCCGGTATTAATCAGGACGGATTGTTGGGAGGGACCTACTCCTCGGAAGATGGTTCAGCCAGTCCGCTAAAGCTGATTGATGCCTATTTTTGTCTGTCGCGATCGGCGGGAGCAGAATTCTTCTTTGATGAAATGGTAGAGAAGGTTGATTGGTCCGGCGGAAAAATTAAGTCCGTTAAAACCAATACGGACACTTATAAGGCTGATTTATTTGTTGATGCAAGCGGAGCTGATTCCCGTGAATTGAATCACTTGATCGGGTTGGATATTCCTGTTTTTCCCGATTCTCACGAAGGAGGTATAACGGAGCCGGTTCGCCGTTTTTTTAATCCGATGATTGTGGATATTCGTCCGTATAAAGGTTCGTCAAATTTTTATTTTTACCAAAATACCGAAGGCCAGATTGTATTCTGTATTACACCGGATCCGCCGATAAAAGGAAAGGATATTGATAATACATCCGACTTCCTGCCCATGGTTGCCGAAAGAATGATCCGACTCTATCCCAGGTTAAGAAACATTCGTGTCCGAAGGATTTGGAGAGGACTCTATCCCATGACTCCCGACGGATTTCCTGTTGTGGGATGGGCTCCGGGTTTTGACAATTATTTTCTCCTGGCCGGTATGTGTGGTCAGGGTTTTATGCTCGGACCCGGTCTCGGTGAAATTACAGCTGAAATCCTTGCTGATAACTCCCATGAATATGATGATATTCTTACACAATTGAGGCCGGACAGGGATTTTGATGATAGTGAAATTCTGAAGTAATGTGTTCCGGTTAGTCGTAACCCGGTAAATCATAGTCAATTAAAGTAACAGTTCTATGAATGCACATTTGTACTTTTTATGATCCGTAATATCGACTTGTCAGATAATATCGGACTTTCGATAATTCTTTATTCCCGTAAACTAACGAAAAATTGATTCAACGATCTCTTTTAATTGGTATTCTTCAAACGGCTTTATCAGGTAACCCAGAGGATTTGTTTGCCTGGCTTTGTAAATGGTTGCTTCGTTTGCATATGCTGTGATATAAATGACGGGGATTTTTTTCTTTGTGTTAATAATATTCACTGCTTCAATTCCGTTCATTTTGCCTTTCAGCATAATGTCCATTAATATCAAGTCCGGATTGATTTCATCAAGCCTTTCCAACAGCTCTTCTGCAGAACTCAGAATAACTGTTTCAGTGAATCCCCAGGATTCAAAAGTCAATTGAAGATCGCTGGCAATAATTCTTTCGTCTTCAACAATTACTATCTTATTCATGAAATTACCCTCTTACAGTGAAATATAAGAATTCGAACATGAATAACAAGTGTTTTTTTTAATCGATCAATTCTATCATGTCAGATAACGGACTTTCAACCCATGCTTTGTTCAGGGATGACATAAACAGGTATTTATCGGATGTTTTCAATTGCAGTTCAGCGGATGTCTCACCGATTTTCGTTACCATGCGTAAATGCTTCGAAGATGTTGAATCAGGATTTTCGGTATCACTGACAAAAATATTATACCGATGAGCATTACACGATTCGTCGGGATTTTTCCATGAAACAAGGATACGGTCTTTTTCAAGGAATTCAACCGTAATATCGGTCGGCCTGACCGGTTCCGGAACATCAAGCCATGGCATGGGAGGGATGTTTGAAGGGGTGGCGAATTCTTTCCTGCCAATGGTTTCCCAGTGTTTTTCCAAACTTCCGGCATCAAAAAATACCATACCTTTGAATCCTAAATCCCGAAGATCCCGAATTTGTCCCAACGTTTCATCCCATGTATGCGGATCTTTGTCCGTATTATAGCGATAACTGCCAAGTCCGGGGAAACTGTACCGGTCATATGCATTCTTTTGCCATTCAAGGCTTCGCGGAAGAAAAGGTTGTGTCGGGTGGGATCTTTCCCAATAGATCATGGGGGCAATAAAATCAACCTTTCCCATTTCAGCCCAACGGCGCCCGTCCTGATAAACAGCGTGATAGGCAGTCCATGCTCCCTCCTGATAACTGCCGATGGTTGCCGTGGACATTTTTATGGCCGGGTCTGCGTTATGCACAGCATTATACATTTTGTATACAAACTGGTTTAACTGTTCCCGCTGCCAATCTTCCCAGTCAAAATTGAAACGGTTGCACGTTTCACTGTTGTTGAATCTTTCGACACTGATTTCATCATGGGAATATCCTCTGTCAACACTTCCTTCCGGGTAACGGATATAATCAAAGTGGATACCGTCAATATCATAACGCCGGATGATATCAACGGCAAGATTGATTAGGTAATCATGAACTGCCGGAACTCCGGGTGAAAAAGAAACATAATGACTTGTCAGCGGCTGCGGTGTTCCTGAAGAATCACAAACCAGCCATTCCGGGTGAGCGAGATAGGGAGAGAGAGGCACTGTCTCCGGGGGCGGGTTTTTTCCCCGCCAGGCGGGAAACGTGTTGATCCATGCATGGAGTTCGAGTCCCCTGCCATGGGCAACATCAATTGCAAATTCAAGAGGATCCCATCCCGGATCTTTTCCGAATTCCCCGGTCAGAAGTTCACCCCATGGCTCAATATCTGATTTATAATATGCATCCCCATTTCCCCGGATTTGGAAAATGATTATATTAAAATTTGCATCTGCTGCTTTGTTTATCGTTTGTATAATATGCTGTTTTATTGAATCTTGATCGTGAGTTCGGGTATAATTGCAATATTCAAACCGGGAATACCAAACTGCACGCGCTTCTTTTAACGGTGCTTCAATGCGGGTTGTTGCAGTACATGAAACCAGTAAGTGAATCATGCCTAAAAACAGCAAAAATTTTTGGATTTTCATGCATTTCTCCTAACGTTTATTAAATTTCCAGAATATATCAAATCCTGAAGTCCTTTCATCACCACGGGTTGCCTGAATAAGAATATTTCTGTTCAATTCATATTCGGCAGAAACTTTATCAGGGACAATCTCACGGGTCTGTCCGATAACAAAATCTTTTTCATAACTGAGAAAAAGACGATCCGTTATATATTTTCCGATAAAAATTGAAGCTTGTTTCCAGTCTTCGCCGCCGGAAAATTCAAACACATCCAGTTCCAGCCTTTTTCCGATTTCACCGGTTAGCTGCGTGCCCAGTTGTCTTGCAATCAAGCTTTTTGCAAGTCCGGTTTCTGTTTGACGATTGACTTCACTTTGTTCATTCTGTGTTATTTCCTGACTGCTTTTCCCAAATAAAAGATACGATACGGCATCAACTTCGCTTATCTCTTCACCATTGAGCAGGAATGATATTGATGGGTTGTTTAACCTTCCGGTCAATTTAATACTCAGTTTTTTTCGGATCCGGTTCATATCTCTGAAAAAATGGGTTACGGTAAAATTTAATACGGGATTCATTTCCGAGCTGCCGTCAAATGTAATAGAGCCTTCATCAATATTGAATTTTCTTCCGTATTGCTCATAAAATCCCCGTAACGTCCTGATTGTTCCGAATATTTCAAAATACCGGTCATTTTTTAACACATCCAGATTTCCGTCGAGCTCAATGTTCATATTCTTGTTGCGAATCCATGTGTTCCGCGGTATGGTTACTGTTAGTCTTCCGGTAAGATTCTTTACAAAATCCGGCGATTGTACTTTATGAATTATCGTTGTTGTATCCAATACTTCTTTCCCGGCCTGAACCAGCATCGGAGCGTTTGCATCGTATGATCCTTCTGAAAATCGTTTAAGTGCATCAAGGTTTAAACGCCCCTTACTCAGACGAATTTTGCCATTGTATTCAGATGTTTCAGGTGTTCCCTGCAACCCTAAATCCATATCAGCAAGCAGAAAAATATCTTTACTTCCTGCCAGTGTAAAATTGTCACCTTTTGCTTTTAACGTATAATTATCAATTCCTCCGGTAATCGGCTGAGCCAGTACTCCGAGCCCGTTAACAGTCAGTTTTCCGTCGCCCCCCTTGATAACCAGCTCGTTCAATCTCATTTCACGATCGACAAAACCGGCTTTCAGTCCGATATCAGTATATTCAAGACCGTACTGGGGGATTGCAAGACCCCCTTTATTCAACGTGATTTCACCGTTTAATCGAGGTTCGGTAAGCGTATTTCTCATATGCAGGTCTATATTCAATAAACCGCGAAGATTCCGGACTGCCTCACTGAATTGTTCAAGGAATGCTAAATCCAAATCCTTAACAGACAGATCAATGCTAAGAGGTTCATCTTGCGGAATCCTTTGTTTTTCTTCGCCGGCAAAAAGATTAAGAGGGATACTTGCTGTACCGGTTAATTTTTCTTTGACAGTTTTTTCTATAATAAAGGATGATTTTAGCCTGGAATCTGCAAGGTCCGCATGAAAAGATATGTGATTCAATGAAAAATCATCAATTGTAACGCTTTCTCCCTTTGCTTCGAGCATCACTACAGGATTTTTCAAAATTCCGGACAGTGCTGCGGATGCTGATATCAGCCCGTTAAAAGAGTAGGGGGATACATCATAAGCATTCAGATGACTCATATTTAATTGGGTTGTTTTGATGGCTGCTTTCAGGCTGTCTTCCCGGGGTATTACCGGATAAGGATCCAGAATTACCGGAATTGTAAAAGTGCCTTCAATAATTTCATCGGGAGTCATGGCATATTTAACATACACGTCTGATATTTGATTGTTGAGTTCGATCCCTAAATCCAAATTAGCCGGAGAAGATCCGTCCAGCTCTATGTGACGGATTTCTGTAAGGATACTGAGACGGGGATTCTGCCTTAGTCCCTGTCCCTGAATTTTCAAGGATGTATACCCTTTTAAGGGATAAGGAATGAGATGCAATGTATCTAAAACATCCAGTGAAAAGTTTAAAATGTGAATATCAAAATCATTAAAACCGTCAATATCCGGATTAAACAAGCCGTGAACACGAATATCACTGTCTGCGGCTTTAAGCGCCATATTATCAATATATAAGGATTGGCTGTCCCAAAATATTTTTCCTTCTTTATGAGTTGTTTTAACATTATACGGTCCAAATTGAAGGTTTAAATCCGGTATGTGCAATGCCAATACGGAATCGGTTATCACATTTGTTTCCAAATAGAGATTAATATCTTTAGAATTGACGGTTAGTATATTAAACAATTCCTTTTGATGGCCTTTGGACCGGATTCTGATTTGATCCAGGTTCAGTGGATTTATTCTTAACGAGTTTAGAGACAAATCCAAATCTCCTGAATAGAGTGAATCCCTGTATTGAATGTTAAGAATCCCGGATGCATTTTCCAGAAATAGTTCATCATAGGAAATATCATGCAGCTGCAGTTGGGTTTTCATGATAAAGTCCGTAAATTGACCGGTAATATGACCATATATTATCCCACTTGCCGTTACAGGCGCTATGTCAATAAATGATGAAAGCTGATTTAAATTTCCCGGTTTAATGGTTACATGAATATCTGTTTTTCCTTTCAGGTCAGCATATCCCGAGAGTTTCAGGGAGAGCAACGAATTACTTAGAATTCCGGATCGGACAAGTAACCTTTCATTTTCATAATCGAAGGAAAAATCAATAGTATCAATGAGTATTTCACCGATATGTGACTGATAGCTTTCAATCCGAACACTGGTTTTTATATCGTCATAAGTAAATCCGCGGCCTTTTGCCCTGAATGACAGATTGATATCTGATTCAGGAAAAGACTGAGGCAACAATTTTGACGGATCAAGATTCTTTATACGACCGCTAATATTATAGAGCGGTATGTTAAACAGACTGTCAAGTTTTCCTGTCAGGTGAACGTCGCCAAAAGCACTTAAATAATTGAGAGTGAATGATAATTCTTCAAGGGTTTTTTTGAATTCCAGATTTCCGGGATCAATTTTATATCCGTTAATTTCTGATTGCTCGAATTCCGTTGTCATGTGCAAACGCAGTTTTTTCGGATCCAATCCTTTCCCTTCGGCTTTCAGACTGAGATTCAAATCTGATTCGACCGGGTAATCTTTCAGCCACGTTGAAAGATTCAATCTCTTTACGGTTAAATCTGCTGTATAAACCGGTTCGGGTGTAAGGGTCAGAGTTTGGACATTTGCCTGAATCAATTGATCATCATGGGTTATTTTCACTTTCAGGTTTCCCTTGTCACGGATTGAACTCAATGAAAAAGAGATTTTGGGTAATGTAACAAGCGGGAAATCATCTGGTATAAAATCTTGAAATTCTTCAAGGAACAAAGGATTGGCTTCAAGGGATGCGAAAAGCGGGAAAGGCTCCAGAGTATCGGTTTCTGTCATCCCCTGTACTTGTGACAGGGCAGTTTGGATCATTAGGGAGAGATTTCGGCTTAAATTGCTCTTTTGCATAAACTGAAAACTCATATTTTTAAGGACAAATTCCGGATTTACGGTTCTGAACCGGAACGTAGTAAAATCTGCCCGTATGGAATCACCCTTCATATGAACTGATCCGGATATGTTCAATTCACGGATTTCTGCCGGTATTGTTATTGGAGCATTGATATTATTCAACGATATTTTTCCGGATTCCAGCACAAATTCCGTCAGAATAATGGTATTCAATAATGGGATCGCATCATCCTGCCCGGTAATACTCTCTGATGTATCCTCACGTATTGGAATAATATCTGTCATGTTCCATGAACCGTCTTCGTGAATTTTTACGGTCAGTGACGGATTCTTGAATCGGATATGATTAAGCACAAGTTCCTTTTTCAGCAAAGGCAGCAGCTTGTAAGAAACACTCAATTCATCAAGGGATACCAGTGTGTCTTGATTTTCGTGTATTAAATGAATACCGTGCAGTTTGGCGTTTGTATAGAGTGTTCCTTCCAGCGATTCAATTGACAGCTCTGAATTAACCAGCAACCCGGACGTCTGACGGATAAGATAATTTAAAAGCATTGATTTAAATGGTTTTGTTTGGCTGAGCAACAATAAAAGGAAGAGCAGTACCAGAACACTCACGATGAAACGACCTATGTAAATCGATAGTTTTCTCATTTAGAACGCCTGCCCGAAACTCAAATGAAAACGAACACCGGCATTTTCCATGTTTATTGGATATGCCACATCAAAACGGATGGGACCGATTGGAGTGCGGAAACGGATGCCGGTTCCCGGTGTATAAACAAGATCTGCAGGATTATGGTCAAGATACTCTTTCCACACATTTCCGCAGTCTACAAACAATACACCGTAAAGATTGTTGGTAATTTCCTTTCGCATTTCAAACGATAATTCCAGGTAACTGTTTCCCCCGACAGAAATATCATTCTCATTTTTAGGACTCAAATCGTTTCGAAGAACGCCGCGGACACTTTTAGCGCCGCCGGCATAAAAGCGTTCCTCAATGGGAGTTATGTCATCTCCCATGACCGGCATCATGGATCCGGCTTTTAACCGGGCTGCAAGAACGAGTCTTTGTGATAATTTTTGATACTTTCTCACATCAGTCAATGCAGACAGATAATGATACCGGCTCCCCGGTAATCCGGAAAAAGTTGTAACAATCGATGCAAAGTATCCCTTATTCGGGAAGAAAATGGGAGATGAATTATCCCGTGAAATTCCCCACGAAACACCTGATTTATTGTAGTAGGTGTCGGTAAGAATAAGTGCTTCAGACACATCTTTGCTTAAATCAAGATAATTTCTTTCAAATGTATAGTTAATAAATGTCTGTGTTTGGGCTGATAAGGCATATTGGAACATAAAACCAATGCCATAGCGTTCCAGATCATAGGCTTTTTCGTGCTCTTTGCGGATAAAAGGATTGTATACCAGACTTCCAGACGGCGTTAAAAATGCCGGTCGTGTTATTTTTAATTGGACATGATAGGGCTCAAGATAAGAATATTTCAGATAAAGAGTAGCATACCTTGCTTTCCCGAAAAAAGGTTGTTTTCTGAATGAGGCAGTCAGGCGGATTTTTTCATCAAGACCGTAACCTGCACCGGTTTTTACAGACCACCGGGGAAGTTCTCTGACAAAAATCTCAATCGGCAGTGTTCCGGATACCGGATCTCTTTCCCTCAGACTATTTCGTATTGAAACAAATTCAAAAACTCCCAATTGCTGCACAAGCCGCTGATTTTTTTCAAGATCGGACTGATCGTACAGATCTCCCGTTTTAAGTGTCAGTTGACGATGAATCATCTCTGTATCTATGTGCTCATTTCCCGATACCCGAATATCACCCAGTCTGCTCTTACTTCCAGGATTTATCAGAAAATCCACATCAGCTTTCTTGCTTTCTTCTTTCAGTGAAATTCGATATTGAATGTCCGGAACAGGGTAACCGTGATTTAAAAGAAGTTTTATAAGAGCATTACGGCCGGAATGAACATCTGCATCTCTGAAACGCTTTTCTTCCTGTAGGGGAATTCCCAGATTGCGGATCAGAGAATCAATCTGTTGCCTTTCTTCAGCTGTCGTATTTTGTAATATGTAACGTATTTTTCCGGTTGTGACAGGGGCATTTTCTGTTATGAGAAAAATGATTTTAACATGATCTTTTTTTCTTTTTGGTATTTTTGTGAATTGGATTTGAGCGTTTAAAAATCCTTCTTTTTGATATAGGATAATTAATCGGCGCAAGTCGTGCTCTACAAACCCGTCATTAAAAATCTCAGGTTTTTCCCAAAAGAAAAACTGTTGACGAAGACTCTTGGCTTCCAGTGTCAATTCTCTCTTTAAAACGGATGACGATAAGGTCTCGTTTCCTTCAAATCGAATATTTTGTATAATATAATCATCCTGAGCCATGAGATGGTTTAAACAGAAAATGAACAAAATGAATGTAATCAGGTTTTTAATCATAATCCTCTTTTTGAAAACAATTAAAACTAAAAAATGTTTGTCAAGCTTTCAATCATTGAATTTTGAGCATAAAATATGAGTGTGGAATCTAAATTCATTTCGTATATGATGAGCTTTCGTTAACTTTATTCATTAATAAATGAGGTTATTATGAATTTAAAACGTACACATCGTTGTCATGAATTAAATGAATCGGCTGCGGGACAGGACGTGATTGTAAATGGATGGATCAATACCCGTCGGGATCTGGGCGGAATATATTTTTTGGATGTGAGAGACCGTTACGGTATGATTCAGGTTCGTGTGGGTACCGAACTGCCGGATGAACTTCGGGAACGCGTGAGGAAAATGACTCCTGAGGATGTTGTTGCCGTGAAAGGAACTCTTTCATTGCGTCCTGCCGATGCTGTAAATCCGAAGATGGTTACAGGAACTCTGGAAATTCTGGCAGAAGATGTGGAATTACTCAATAAAGCAAAAACACCCCCTTTTGAAATTATTCGTCGTGAAACAGGCAGTGAGGACTTACGTCTGAAATACCGGTATCTTGATTTGCGAACGCGCACGCTGCAGGAGAACATGATACTGCGTCATCATGCAGCCAGAGCTGTAAGGCACTTTATGAATCATGAGGATTTCATTGAGATAGAAACACCCGTTCTTATGAAATCCACACCTGAGGGTGCCAGGGATTTTCTTGTTCCGAGCCGCCTTCATAAAGGACACTTTTATGCGTTGCCGCAGTCACCGCAAACGTACAAACAACTTCTTATGGTTTCCGGTTTCGATAAATATTACCAGATTGTAAAATGTTTTCGTGATGAAGATCTAAGGGCTGACAGGCAACCGGAATTTACACAGATTGATATCGAAATGAGTTTTGTGGATGAGGAAGATGTTCGGGATTTAGGGGAGAGGCTCCTTTCATCTGTTTTGAAAGACGTTAAAAATATTGACTTATCACTGCCCCTGCCTGTTTTATCCTACCATGAAGCTATGGAAAAATTCGGTACTGATAAACCGGATACACGTTTTGATATGCCCCTTTTTGCTTTAGATGATTTAGCAGAAAAAAGCGATTTTCAGGTGTTTACAGGAACCATAGCAGATGGCGGCGTGGTTCGCGGCCTTGTTGTATCCGGCGGCAGCACGTTTTCCAGAAAACAAATTGATGAATATACTGAGACAGCCAAAAAGTACGGACTCAAAGGACTTGCATTTGTGAAAGTTGAAGAGGGCGGACTTACGGGCGGTATTTCAAAATTCTTTAACAAAACTTTGAGTCTTGAATTGATTCAATTATCAAAAGCAAAGCCCGGTGATCTGATTTTTTTCAGTGCAGATCGTTGGACTACGGCCCTCACAGCTCTCGGAGCAGTCCGTTTGAAGATTGGAAAGGACCTAAATCTGCTTGATTTAAAAGCGTATAAAGCCCTGTGGGTCAATGACTTTCCCCTTGTTGAGAAAAGTGAGGAAGAAGGACGTTTTACTGCCATGCACCATCCGTTCACATCCCCGCGTGCGGAAGATGAAGAACGAATGGAAAGTGATCCCGAAACGGTTCATGCCCGTGCATATGATCTGGTATTAAACGGACACGAAATTGCCGGGGGCAGTATTCGTATTCATCGGGAAGACCTGCAGGAAAAGATGTTCAGAGTTTTGGGAATCTCCCATGATGAAGCGCGTCAGAAGTTTGGTTTCCTTCTGGATGCATTTCAATACGGTGCTCCGCCGCATGGCGGGATCGCTTTCGGTTTTGATCGTCTTGTGATGATTCTTGCCGGTACAGATTCTATTCGTGAAGTTATTGCATTCCCAAAAACCACCACAGCCCAGTCACCCATGGATAATGCGCCCGATGTTGTGGATGAAAAGCAGTTGAAAGAGCTCCATTTGAGAGTAGAGAATGGAGAGTGTTGAGTTAGGGTTTGGTTGGGCAGGTTATTGCTGACGTTTCATCCATTAACATGTTACACAAAACGGTTAGCTGTGTTTTTAACACATAAAAAACCGGCTAACGACTACCGATTAAAATTATGCGTCATCTTATACTTGGAGACATACACGGACAGTTTGATGCCCTTATCCGTGTTCTGAAGAAAGCTGATTATGACCCTTCTTGCGATATTCTTTATTGTGTCGGAGATTTGACCGATCGGGGACCTGATTCTGCAAAAGTGCTGGATTTCTGCATCAGACATGAAGTCTGTTCCGTGCGCGGAAATCACGACATTTGGTTTATGGACTACTTAACACGCGGGTTAACTCCGTCAGTCTGGCTCAGACAGGGCGGTTATGAAACAATTGCTTCATGGAAAAAAGATATCCTCACCCGAGAACCGGTTTTAGATTATTACCAAAAAATGCCATATTATCGTGAAATACAACCTGAAGGAATATCCATTGCTATTATTCACGGAGGATTGATACCGGAAATTCCTCTTATCAAGCAGGACTCTGCGGTTCTCACCTGGGACCGTTATTTTTGGATGTTTGAACAGGATCCAAAATTGTCTTATGACCGGATTTTCCTGGGACACACGGCTCTTTCCGGTTCTGCCCGGATCAATAAACACAATGTAATCAATGTTGATACCGGGGCCGGGTATAATCAAAAACTCACGGTTATGGATATGGTAACATTGGGAAAATTTGAATATAAAATTTATTAATGCACTCCTGAATGTTCAGGAACAGACAAATTCCTGACTATTGACTATGACCTGACTCCTGACACATACACGTAAATTTAACATCTCTGTTTCCGGACCGTGTCATTTTGTTACAGACTCGTCGAACAGGGATCTCTGTATCGAAGCTTAAAAACGAAACTCATGTATGTCATCACTTCCTGCTATTATATATAATTTATTAAAGCATAATGTTCCCGTAAAATTAAGAATCATTCGTTATTAAGTCTTGACTTTAGTAAGGTTATACCATACATTATTTTATAAAGGAGGTATATTCCATGAATAGATCTTATATTATTTTATTAGTTGTTGTATTTATTTGTATTTGTTGCACCGAAAGAATTGATGGTATCAATGGGGTTACCGAACATCAGGAATTTTTATTTCTAAAAGATGGACCTTCAGACCGTTTGTGTATAAATAACAGATTTCCTGATTATTCATTAAATTCATTGGGCACTGCTGGATGGAAATCATGTGAATTGTCTACTGAAGAAGAAGTCACATATTTTGAAGGTGCTTGCCTTTGGGCGTCATTCAATCCCAAATATAATGAAAATTTATCGTATAAAGCATGTGGAGAAAACATTCCTTCCATTGTACCACCTGTCAGGAATTTTGTAAAAAACTCAAATAACGTACATCCTTCAATGAAATGGAATTTCACATGGGGACATTATTATATTTTGAAGCGAAAAATCGGAAATGGTGTATGGCAGACAGTTTTAACAGATAGTTTATTGTCATACGCTTATGTAAATAATAATATTCCTGATACGGTTTATACAGATTATTCAATCAATCTTAAGAATCTTGAAGGATATGTCCAGTATGCAATTTATAACAAATTGTGGGATTCTCTTTCGCCGGCATCAATACTGGTTTGGCCGTCTATTCCACCAATAGACCGATAGAAAAAGGAGATTGTATTATGAAAAGAATCATCGTCAATTCTGTTTTCATCATCATATTTATTTTGGTGGAATTGTACGCGCTCGCACCGCCTCAACAGGTAGTAACTGAAAATCTTGATCGTCATGTTGCCATCCTTTCCGGAGAAGAGGCTTTTATCGGCCAGGACAGTCAGAATGTTTGGATCACAATTCGGAAAGTAGGTCAACCCGGTTATGTTCTGGCCGGGGATTATCTGAAGAATGAACTTAAATCTTATGGATATACAGTTGATACTTTTGCATTCAATGTTTTTCTGACCGGCAGTACCCGTGCAGACGCTGAAGATATTTTTGTTTATAAAGAAGGGTATAATCATCCTGATGAAATACTTCTTTTGTCGGCTTTTTATGACGGTTCTCTCACATGGGGCGGGAGCAATGAAAATCCTTCAGCAGATATGAATGCGTCAGGAACTGCAGCCATATTGGAAACCGCAAGGATTTTTTCCGACCTCGATCTGTCCAGGTCCGTACTTTTTGCTTTCTGGGGTTCAGAAGGCGACGCGACGTGGGCATTTAAGGAAACATATTCCGACAATCCGTGGATAGATCGGATTTTCATGCAGATCGATGTGGAAGCCATCGGATTTGATACGTTGGATTTACGGTGTATTGAAGCTCAGATACCCAGTTCAAATGATGAGGTTTATGCAGATATTCTTACACGGTTTGATTCTGTGGTCACTTCGGAAAATATCGATATTTCTGTAGGTTTTAATCATTACGGTGCTACCGGACTGATCTCAGGATACCCGATACCAATGATGTCTTTTTCACAGTCCGGCTCGCATTATAATCCGCATGTCTGGACTACCGGAGACCGTATGGAATATTTTGATCCTCCGGTCTTTCATGACAGGGTTCGTGCCATCGTTGCCATGGCTGCTTATACAGCAGAAAACGGCGCACCGGATTTCTTACCTTCCTCTGTTTCACATAAGGTAAGCCCGGAATCTTTTATGCTTTACCCAAATTATCCTAATCCCTTTAATCCGGAAACTCAGATCCGTTTCCGACTGGAAGAAAGCTCGTCGATCCGTCTGTCGGTTTGTGATGTTACCGGACGGACTGCAGTTATTCTTTTGGATGAACATGTAAAAGCAGGTGAACATCGGATTATCTGGAATGCAGAGGGATTCAGCAGTGGCATTTATCTGATCCGGATGGTATCCGGAAGGAATGAGCAGATTCGCAAGGCAGCGCTGATTCGCTGATTCAAAATGATACAGAGAAAATAATTTCCTATCCAGTATAGTCTTTTCAGAGCCAGAATTGTACTGAACAGGATGCGCCGAAATAGCTTTCCGTGAGAGTTTCACGTTAATAACCGAGATTGAACAATTTAGCGCAAACGTCAATGCCGAGAAATACGGTCCTGTTTTGTTTAGTCTGTTAAATTTTTCTTTTGAACCATCATGATGGTCCATAGAAGAAAATTAAAGAATTGGAGTATGATAATTTATATCCCGGAAAAACCCAGAATAAGATAACCTAACAGAGCAAGTGCTGCATAACTTAATACATAAGGAAGTTGCGTACGGATATGATCCATTACATCACAACCGGTTGTTGTACAGCTCATAATGGTTGTGTCTGAAATGGGAGAGGCATGATCTCCAAAAATGCTGCCGCCGAAAACAGTTGCTGATATCAGAGGTATGGAAATTCCCATTTCAAGAGCCATGGGCACTGCCAGCGGCATCATAACTGCCATTGTTCCCATTGATGTCCCGGTGGAAAATGAGATCACACAACTGAATAGAAAAATGAGGGAGGGCAGTAGAGCAGGGGTGAGGAATCCTGAAAATACATGAGCCAGATAGGGGCCGGTCCCCAACATTTTCACCATGTTTCCCATGGAAAAGGCAAAGATAAGAATTGATGAAACATTCAGCATGTCACCGGCACCGGTAAAAAGATGTTTCATAAACTCCCGGTAATGCATGATATTCTGAATCCGGTACAAAAGATACGTCACGAGAAGGGACACAATAATACCCCAGAGAATGCTTCGCATTCCGTCACCCTGAATAATACTGCCTCCGCCGGTGACAATGAGTCCGATAAGAATGACTACGACCAGCGTTACAATAGGAATCAGCAGATTTCGCACATGAGTTGTGGGATTATCTTTCGGATCTTTTTTGCTGACCATGTCATGATCGTCACGATTATCCAGCAATCCGGTTGTATCTGCCCGTTTTTCGGCTTTCCGCATGCCTTTAAAATCAAGTCTGAAAACCAGGAGGACCGGGAGAAGAAAAACCGCAAAAATTGCATAAAGGTTCAAAGGTATGGACTTGACGAGAACCATAGTGGCATTATCCACACCTTGTGCCTTGATAAGTCCGATCATATATGCGCCCCATGCACTCAATGGCAAAAGAACACAGACGGGTGTTGAGGTTGAATGAACAATGAATGAACTTTTTTCATGGGGGACTTTCAAAGCATCGTTAAGGGGGCGGCTGATCGCGCCGGTCAGAAGAGTGCTGAGCGTACCGGATGTGAATACAACAAGCCCGATAAACCATGTAAACAAACAGGCAGCCCGTTTATCTGCTATCATGCTTTTCTTTTTAACCATCACATCCACAAAACCGTTGATTCCCCCGGACTGTTCGATGATTTTGATTAATGACCCGATCAGTATAACCGAAAAAATAACAATGGTATTATCTGAATCGGCAAAAACATGAATAAAGGACATAAATGTTGTATCCAGTCCCGTAAATATTTGAAAACCGCTGAGAATCAGGTAGCCGCTTAAGCAACCGGTAAACAGTGCTACAAAAACATCCCGTGTATACAGCGCCAGAGAAATGGCAATCAGGGGTGGCAGTATTGACAGAAATCCGTTTTCCATATAATGCTCCTGTTCTTGTGAGAGTTACAATGACTTATCAATACAATCGAGAAAAACATGGATATCATCCCAAGTGTGAACACTCGAAAGAGCAAATCGAAAATACCCTTCCTTTGGTCCCCCGGGATAAAAAATATAGGTGGGATAAATCCCTGCTTTCTTTAAAAGGATTTTTAATTTTTCCACGTGTATGGGATTATCATACAAAACGGGTATTGTTGGTGTCGGTGTAAGGGGCAGTTGGAATCCCTTGTCGCGGAGATATGTTTTAACTTTTAAACTCATGTGTTGAAGGTTTACAACGTATTCCGGAGTGTTATCAATAATTTCTATAGCTTTTTTGCCGGCGGCGCACAAAGGAATTGGAAAAGCAGAACTGCCCTGGTATACATGTGCGCTGTTGCGAACCGGTTCGATCCATTTCCTGGCACCTGAAATGAACCCGCCATAGGTTCCAAAAGCTTTGCTTAGGGTTCCTGATATCAGATAGCGATCTTCGGACAGATTAAAATATTCACGAATTCCCCGACCGGTTTTTCCCAGAATTCCTGCTGTATGTGCTTCATCCACGAGAAGCATGCCATCATATTGATCCGCGATTTGCATATACCGGTCTGCCGGAACAATAGGACTATACACGGAACCTGTTCCTTCCGTGACGATTAGGAAACGGTTTTTATCCTTCGAAAGTTTTTTTACTTCGTTCTCAATATAATCTGCATTCATATGGGGGAATACGTGAGTATCGAGCCCTGCAACCCGGGTTCCGTTGCGAATGCAGGGATGAGACTTTTCGTCAACAAAGACTGTATCGAATTCTTTTCTCAAACCCTGAAACAAAGCCAGATTTGCCAGATAGCCGGTAGGGAGGAGCAGTGCATCTTCAAAGCCGAAAAACCGGGCAATAGCCTGTTCCAATTCAATATGCAGGGGATGATTTCCCGTGGTGCACCTTGATCCGCCGCTGTTCATGCCGTAAATAAGGGCAGCATGATTCATGGCTTTAATAATTTCCTGATTCCAGGATAGGCGGTGATAATCATAACCGCCGAAAAAGCGATAAATATTGCCTTCGTATTCCACATGGGTGGGATCAACGGCTTTCAGAACCGGAGTTGGATTACTCATGGATTAACGTTTCTCCTTTTGAAGGGCTTTTATAAAATCCGGTTCGGGACAAGCTCCAATACCGGGAATATCTGGAACAATAACATGTCCGTTCTCAAATACGGCACCGCCGGTTATGGGTTCATTAATATGTCCTTCATTGGCATCCAAATCAAAATATTTCACAACCGAATTCGCCATGGCAAAATGGGTAAAAGCCGTATTGCCCAGTCCTGATTCGGACATACACCCGGTCATACAGGTAATAAATCCTGCCTGAGCTATATGTGCAATTTTAAGTCCCGCAGAAATTCCGCCTGATTTACTCAGCTTGATATTAATCAGGGGTGCTGCCTGTGTTCGAACGATTTCCAGAGCATCCCAGGGCGAAAAAACAGATTCGTCAGCCATAATCGGTATTGTAGAATGATCGGACACGTATTTCAGGCCTTCAAAATCCCGGGCCTTTACCGGCTGTTCACAAAATTCGATATCTAATTCCTTATAACTATCCAGGCAACGGACGGCAGTTACGCGATCCCAGCCCTGATTGGCATCAATCCGGATTTTAATGCCGGGTCCCGCAGCTTCACGTATAGCTCTTAACCGTTTCAAATCATCGTCAACGGAAATGCCGACTTTTGTTTTGATCATGCGAAACCCTTTTTTCAGAATCTTTTTTGTCTTTTCTGCTGCTTCTTCTGCCGTTCCAATTCCAATCGTCAAATCGGTTTCAACTGGGCGTCGTGTTCCGCCCAAATAAGCATAAAGCGGTAATCCGGCCGCCTGTGATGCAATATCATACAATGCCATATCAAAAGCAGACCGTATAGTAGTATTGTAAGGAAGCCATGCTTCCATCTCTTCCGTTCTGGCCATGACTTCCAGAGGATTCTTACCTATAAGGGCTTCCCGCAGTTCTATGGCCGCTGCAAGATTTATACCCTGTGTTTCCCCTACTATGGCACGGAACGGACTGGCTTCACCCCAACCTGTCAATCCCTGATTGGTTTTAATTTCCACCAGAACATTCTTTGCTCCACTCAGACTCATGGTGGCAATTTTAAACACTTCCTGTGTCTCAATATTAAATGGATAAATGTTAATTGCATCAATTTTCATCGTTGGATACTCAGATTTCTCCATACCGAAATACTCCCTTGAATTTTTTGGTTAAAACAAACGGTAAAAGTTAGAAAAGATGATGAATGCTTGCAAGCGGTAGTTCAAAAGTTCAAAGGTTGAGACGTTGAGGCTCGCTGCGCTCGCTGTT
>NPIE01004742.1_pt1 | contig 49171 bp, 42 predicted proteins | sample 8637661 | NCBI WGS metagenome assembly NPIE01 (sample SAMN07420842, study PRJNA396082) | bioreactor metagenome | isolation source: sample BA12 brine-fed electro-methanogenic bioreactor BA | place: Japan: Kochi | collected 2016-12-09 | reverse complement strand
TCGACCTCATCGCCAAAGAAGCTGATGCGATAGGCTTTGGTGTCATCATAGGCGGGCAGGATTTCCAGCGTGTCACCCCGCACGCGGAACACGCCGGGCTTGAGCTCGAAATCATTGCGGGTGTACTGGCTTTCCACCAGCCGGCGCAGCAGCGCGTTGCGGCGGTGGATCTCTCCCACTTCCAGGTGAATGGTGATGCCGCTGTAGGCTTCCGGGTCGCCCAGGCCGTAGATGGCGGACACCGATGCCACGATGATCACGTCCTTGCGGGACATGAGTGCGGTGGTGGCGGCCAGGCGCAGCCGGTCAATCTCCTCGTTGATGTCGGTTTCTTTTTCGATATACAGGTCGCGCCGGGGGACGTAGGCCTCGGGTTGATAATAGTCATAATAGGAGACGAAGTATTCCACGGCGTTGTCCGGGAAGAAGTCCCGGAACTCGGCATAAAGCTGGGCAGCGAGGGTCTTGTTATGGGCCATGACCAGGGTGGGGAGCTGCACCTGCTGGATGATGTTGGCGACGGTGAAGGTCTTGCCGGTGCCGGTGGCGCCCAGCAGTACCTGGTGCTGGTAGCCCTGCTGGATGCCTTCGACCAGCTCCGAGATGGCCTTAGGCTGGTCGCCGGTGGGCTGATAGGGGGCGTTCAATTCAAAAGGCATGGGGTTCGGTTTCCTCCGAAGGTCAATACAGCGATCACAATCCTGAGGGGATTCTACCAGAAAGCCCTCGGGAAATGTACTCGTTTAATAAGAGTATTGAAAAAACATCAGCTTTTTGCGACAATCACATGAGAGTTATGTTATCCTCACCTCAGTCGAGGCTGTCCTAAAAGCAATAAGCTTGAAATTATAGGTCAAATTATTATGTGGGTTCAAATATTATAAAGCCATGATGAGATAATATTTCAATATACAATATATATTTTTATGATATTACGTAGGGGTGAGGCATGCCTCGCCCCTATAATTAATTTTTAATATTTTTTCTCAATTAATTCTGGTTAGGTATTTGCTCAATGTTGTTTTGGGTCAGCCCCGAAAAAGCTAGGCTATTGTGATAATTGAGCGAGACAGATTTATATTGATGAAGCCTAAGTCTCCAAATGTAGGGTGAGGGTTAAATTAGAAGCACAACTAGTTTATCAAAACGCTCTTAAGGCCGATGTTGATATTCGCTTAGTTTTCCTCAGGTTTGTGCACCACCACGCCGATCCATTCCGAGTCCTCGTGATAGGGTGCACCGGTCAGGTCTCCCCACAGGCTCAGGACGTCAAATCCAGCCTCTAAAAGTTCAGCCTGGATCATCTCTGGTGTGAAATCCTGGAACCAGTTGCGATATACCGCCAGCGTACCGTCGCTTTCGATGATGATGTATTGATCCAGGTAAATATTTTGATCGGGGTATTTGAAGCCGTTTTCCAGCACGACATGGGGAGTCGGCCGCCAGAAACCAGCCTCCACCGCATACCACTGTGATTTATCTTTACGGTGGCCCTCAAGATGGGGGGTGGTGACATCCAGCACAAAATAGCCGCCGGGTTTGAGGGCTCGGGCAACATTAGCCAGTAGTTTTTGCCTTGATTCAGGGTTAAGCGCGCAGTAGTCCCCAAAGATCAGGGCGGCGGCATCATAAAGGCCGGCATCTTCAAGATCGAGATAATTTTGATAACGATAGGTGATATCCAGGCCGAGGTGCTCGGCGTAATTCCTGGCATAGTTGATGGATCGCCGGGAATAGTCCACGCCGGTCACCTGGAGGCCCAGTTGGGCGAGGCGGTTGGCATACAACCCCGGTCCGCAGCCCAGATCCAGCAGGTGATCCCCTGCCCCCAGCCCCAGTATCCCCATGATCCAGCCCACGGAGGCATCAATCGTTTCCGGCCTTCGGCTGGCAAGGTCTGTGTCCGGATCAAGATGGGTAGCCAACATCTGTCCGGAGATGTGGGGGTCGTCCCAAAACAAGGGTTCGCCGGGGGTGAAGGGCGCTGGTTTTTCATGAAGTTGGAGAAGCATATTAAGGTCGAGACTTCCGTTGTTTATGAATGAGTTTTCTGTCATTTATTTGATAGCTCCTTTGTCTGGTCTTAGTTTATCATTTATTATTAGTCTTAGCTGAAGTATTTTTATCTAATCCATTCGATCTCGATTCACTCTTTATGATTCCCTCAGGGCAATCTCAAAGTTATAGAAGATCTTGACTGAAAGTAATTATGAATAATTTGACCCAATCCCCAGCCCTTCCCCTCGCCCGAGGGGAAGGGTGCCCGAAGGGCGGGAAGGGGTAATTTATGGAATGAGGCAATTAATTAGATTGTTATTTTTGACTTTGCGATTGACTTAACGATTCCCTAATCACAAATCCCTCCTCTCCCATTCCTGCTATAATTCAGATCCAATCACCAACAGAGGCGGATTATGTCATTTAGAACATTATTAGATACCTTGCGCCAAACGAACGCTTTGACAGAAATTGAACAACCCGTTTCACATCACCTGCAGACGGCGGGCATTTTGAAAGCATTGGAACCCGATCCGGTATTCTTCTCTCAGGTCGCAGGTTCACCCTTCCGCATGGCGGGCAATCTGCTGTGTTCCAAAGAATCCTTTGCCAGCTATCTGGGCATCCCCGTGGCGGATATCATCCCTACGCTGACCAGGGCTATTGAAGGGCATTCGAACCCCGACGTTGTCGAGGATGCCCCTTGCCAGGCGGTGGTCCATGAGACGCCAGACCTGGACGAGCTGCCGATGCTGTTTCACTGCGAGGGGGACGGCGGGCGTTATATCACCTCCGGTGTGATGATCGCCGGGCATCCGGATTACGGCCAGAACATGGACTTCCACCGCTGCATGCAGTTCTCCAAGACGGAAATGGCAGTGCGGGTTGTCAAGACCCGCAACTTTGATACCTTCTTACAGGAACAGGGACAGGTGGACGTCGCCATCTGTGTGGGCGTTGCGCCTAACGTTTTAGTGGCTGCGGCCACATCGGTGGAGATCGGGTTGAGTGAATTGGAAATCGCGAATGCCCTGGAACCTGTCACGCTGGTCAAGGCACAGACCTCCGACTTGCTGATCCCGGCGGAATCCGAATTTGTCATCGAAGGCACGGTTTACCGAGACCGCCGCCATGCGGAGGGGCCCTTTGTGGACCTGACGGAAACCCAGGACGTGGTGCGGCAAGAACCCGTCATGGAAGTGACCTGCATCACCCACCGTAAAGACCCGATCTGGCACGCTCTGCTACCCGGCGGCTTGGAACATAAGCTGTTAATGGGCATGCCCCGGGAGCCCACTATTTTCCGTGAGGTAAACAAGGTCGTGGATTGCCTGGATGTCAACATCAATCCGGGCGGCAGCTCCTGGCTGCATGCCATCGTGCAAATCCGCAAGGCCCAGGAGGATGACGGGCGTAAAGCCATCCAGGCGGCATTCAGGGGGCACACCTCCTGCAAACATGTTTTCGTGGTGGATGACGACATTGACATCTACGATCCCCTGTCGGTGGAATGGGCCATGGCCACCCGCTTTCAGGCCGACCGCGATTTGGTCAGGCTGGGCCGGCAGCGCGGCTCCTCACTGGACCCCAGCGCTGAGCCTGGCACCTACAAGACCGCCAAGTTCGGGTTTGACCTGACCGCGCCGCTGGAGACGGGTGGAAAAGCCTTCAAAAAGGTGTCCTTCCCCGCTGTCGATCTGTCGGAATTTCTAGATTAATGCCTTGGCTGCGTCGAGCGATATTCGTGCGCGCCTGAAAGAAATGGCGTAATCCAGTAGAATTAGATGTCGGTTTTTCAAGCTGACTGACTATAGTAATATTAATGAAAATTTTGTATCTATGAAATTTATGGCTAAAAAATTATTGGTTTGTTTACTCATATTAAGTACCCTGGCTGCCTGCAGCCCAGTTTCATCGGCGACACAGGATTCCTCCTTCAAGCAAACGGCTGAACAGGGAGCTGCGGATACGAAAACGTCCATGGCATCAGAAACCGCATCACCGACGTCCACAGCCACGGCGACCGCAACAATCGTCCCCAGCAACACGGCCACACAGGATGCACGTTTGGATCCGGAAGACTGGCAGGACTGGCCGGTGATTCCGGTTGTTTCTGCCACAGCAAAGGCGATTTATGAGCGGGGGATTAAGGCGGGGAATCATGAAGACCGCTTCTCAAAGATTGGCGATTGCCAGAATATTCAGCCTTATTTCCTATGGATGTTTGATCAACCTGATCGCTATGAATTGCGTGAGGATCAGGCTTATCTCCAGGAAGCGATTGATCATTTCAGCGGGAGCTTTGAGCGAGAGAGCGCGGCGACCAAAGGTGGTTTGAATGTTGCCGCTGTCATTTCGACCTCCTACTTATGGTTGGACCCGGAACGCTGTGAGGATGGGGAATCTCCGCTGACATGTGAGCTGCGGCTGTACCAGCCCAGTATCGCCATCCTCAGCATGGAAGAAACCTGGGGACGGGATAATAAGGTCGAGAATTATGAGAAGTACATGCGTCAGGTCATTGAAACTGTGATCGAGTTTGGAACGGTGCCGATCCTGGCCACCAAGGCGGATAATTTGGAAGGCGATCATCAGATCAATCAGGCGATTGCACAACTGGCGTATGAATATGACATCCCTTTGTGGAATTTCTGGCGGGCGGTGCAGCCCTTGGAAGATCACGGCTTAAATGAGGACGGTTTCCATCTGACCGGGCTGAACAATTTCACAAATATTGAAGATCTTGAAGATGGATGGCCCATGCGCAATTTAACCGCGCTGCAGGCGATTGATTCGGTCTGGCGGCAGTTGAACGGACTGCCACTTGAAGAGACGCCTTGATTTTTGGTGAAAGGTGAAGGGTGAAGGGGGAATGGTGAATCGTGTGTTATCCCTGAGAATAAAAAAAGACGAACAAATTCATAACCACACATCTTTTCGGACAAGGCATGCCGTTGATTATTTGTAAACATCATTTAGGTTGAGCCAACTGATACCTAATACCTATTACCCAATACCTAATACCTATTACCTAATACCAATTCCCAAAACCTGATCTTTTATTCCTATTCACAATTCTCGATTCACCATCTTTTTCCAGTACAATATCCCTATGAACCTGACTGAAGAAGAACAAGCCATCCTCGCTGGGGACTCCGGCCCTGCCGCGCAGAAGGCCATGCAGATCCTAGAGATGCTGGGACGTATTTACGGTGCTAAACAGATGATTCCGATAAACTCTGTGCAGATCGCCGGCGTCAGCTATGCCAACCTGGGCGAAGCCGGGCTGGATTGGCTTTCGGAGATGGCAGATGGGGGCGGAAAAACTCAAGTGCTCACAACCCTTAACCCCGCGGGTATGGACGTGGAGAATTATCGCGCTCTGGGCATTTCGGAGGATTTCGCGGAGAATCAGCGGCGTGTCCTGAAAGCGTTTGAAACCATGGGCGTGGTCACCACCTGCTCCTGCACACCTTATCTTTTCGGCAACCTGCCCCGCTTTGGCGAGCATATCGCCTGGGCGGAGAGCAGCGCGGTGTGTTACGCTAATGCCGTCCTGGGCGCGCGCACCAACCGTGAAGGGGGACCCTCGGCGCTGGCGGCTGCGCTGACGGGGCGTACGCCAGCTTACGGCTATCATCTGGATGAGAACCGTCACCCCACCCTGCATGTGCAGGTGGAGGCAGACATTCAAGATAATCCAGATTTTGGCGCGCTGGGGAAAGTGATCGGAGACAGGATTCAGTCCGACTCCTCTGGCCGGGTGCCCTACATCACCGGTATTCCAAATGCCAGCCTGGAAAATTTGAAATCCTTTTGCGCCAGCATTGCCACCTACGGCGGTGTAGCCCTGTTTCACATCCCCGGCATCACACCCGAAGTGGATCGCTATGACCCGCCGGCAGAGGGCTTTCGTGTCAGCCAGCGAGACCTGGCGGATGCCAGAGCCAACTTGACCAGTGCTTCTGCTGGCGAAGTGGATTTCGTCAGCCTGGGCTGCCCACACCTCTCATTGCGTGAAATTCAACGGGTTGCCGCGCTGTTAGAAGGCAAGCGCGTGACCAAAGAATTCTGGATCACTACCTCACGGCCGGTGAAGGGTATAGCGGACCGCATGGGCTATACGGCCATCATCGAAGCCGCCGGCGCCAAGTTCGCTACCGACACCTGCTGCGTAGTGGCGCCCATCGAAGGGCGGTTCTACGCACTGGCGACGGATTCCGCCAAAGCCTGCTATTACGCCCACGCTAAGAACCATTTCGAGACACGGTTATTGGACTATGAGGCGGTTATACAGGAGGCGTTGGAATGACCTTATCCGGACGGACGATTTTCCCCGGTCAGGCCAGCGGCCAAGCCCTCGTCAGCCGCATGGGCATTTCCTTCTATGGCGGTGTAGACCCGGAAACGGGGACGGTTACCGAATCTGGGCATGACCTGGAAGGGCAGTCCATCGCGGGTAAGGTGTTAGTCTTTCCCAGCGGCAAGGGCTCTACGGTGGGATCTTATGTCCTTTACCGCTTGCAGAAGAACGGACATGCCCCTGCTGCCCTCATCAACGCAGACTGCGAGACCATCACAGCGGTGGGGTGCATCATTGCCGAGATCCCTTGCGTGGATCAGGTTGCGCTGTCGGAAATAATGACAGGCATGTTACTTAATGTGAATGCGGATCAGGGACGAATTACCTTCAATCGCAACTAAATTGAATGATTGTCATTCTTCATACCGTTTGAGCACTTCCTGTGCGGCCTCACGCACCCTGTCGATCAGTTCTGGAGGTTCCAGTGCTTTGGCGAGATGGCCCCAACTGAGCACCCAGCCGGTAGCCCAGTTCAGGTCGTCAGCGTCAAACGCCACTGTAACCGAATCGTCGGGATTTTCCGTGACCTTCATCCAATCGCTTTCCCGCTCGCGCATGATGGCTGCAGCTTCGGGCGCGATGCGCACGGCCACCTGATAGCGGTTTTCAAAGCGCATGGTCTCTTCCATATAGGCTTTGGCATTGAAATCCCGAGGCAGTTTAAAGGTTTCCTCAACCACTGAATAATCCAGGATGCGGTCAATGCGAAAGGTGCGCATTTCCTCCCGCATGTGGCAGAAGCCGATCAGATACCAGTTGCCCCAGCGGAAACTGAGGCCACAGGGGTCGATTTTGCGTGTGGTCTTCACCCGGGAGAAACTGTGATACTGGATTTGCACACGCTTTCCAGCGGCCATACACTCCCGTAAATCGGTCATCAGGTCGTGGAATGGGGCGTAATCCCGGGCAGCGCCGGTGATAACTGCCAGGCTGCGCTGGGCGCGCTGCACCTCATGCCGAATGTCATCCGGGAGGACGTTATCCAGTTTAGCGGTCACACCGGTGACGGCGTCATGCAGCGGCTTTCCCCAGATATCGTTCACCAGCCGCGCGCCCATGTAGAGCACGGTAGCCTCCTCCGGCGTGAACAGCAGCGGGGGCAGTTTATAGGTGCGGAGAAGGGAGAAGCCGCCATAAGGCCCGCGCTCGGAGTAGAGGGGGATGCCCATCTCCTCCAGCATCCCGATGTAGCGGTGTACGGTGCGGTCGGAGACCTCCAACTCGTCGGACAGCTCGGTGACCGTCCACTTGCGCCGGGACTGGAACAGGAAAAGCATCGAAAGTAATCGGGTGGCGACATTGGCCATGGGGACATTATACATCAATAATATGACATGCTTTGACATATTAGGCTGTTATAGTTAAGTTGATTGGGCTGGGATTGAGGATTGCGTTTTAAGGAGGAATTATGGAAAGGAAGATTGCGTTTTGCGGATTGGATTGTGCCGCCTGCGAGGCTTATCAGGCGACTCAGGCCAATGACGAAGCCGCCAAGAAGGCGGTGCTGGAGAAATGGCGGGTGACGTTTGATGCGCCGGATATGCCCTTAGCCGCTATCACCTGCGATGGCTGCACCAGCACTGGGCGGTTGGGCGGGTATTGCGCGGACTGCCCTATTCGGGCTTGTGCTGTGGAAAAAGGGATGAAGAATTGCGCTTACTGTGACGATTACGACATCTGTGAAAAGCTGAATGGCTTTCTGGTAAATGTAGCTGTAGCGCGGGAGAATTTGGAGGCGATCCGCTCATCAATGTGAGCTTCATGTTCGAATATGAGGTGCCCCCGTCCGAGTTCCCGCGGGCGGGGGCTTTTTGTATTAATACTTATTGGTTGGGATTGGTTTATTGCAAGAAAAATAGACCTTATGCTTGGGATTGAAGATTCAGCTTGGGGATCTCCCTAATTGCTTAAAGCGCAGGATGCCGACAGCGATAAAAACAGCCGCGAATGCCAGCAGGATGCCGATGGCGGGGAGGACTTCCCTCAGACCAGCTCTCTGCACCAGCAGATCGGTATAGGCTTGCATGGCCCATGTGGAGGGCAGAATTTTCACAATTTGCCGGTAAATGGGCGGTGTGATCTCCAAAGGATACCAGGCGCCGCCCAGGGCTGACATGCCCATGGACAAACCGATCACGATGCTGCTGGCTTGTTTTTGTGTTTTCACAAAGGTGGCAATCAGCATCCCCATGGCCACCGTCGCCAGGGCAAAGGCCAGGGAAACGGCCGCCAATGCCAGGGGGGATTGACTCCAATTAACGCCGAAAATGAGCGTGCCCCCAAAAAACAATATCGCCATCTGTGCCAATCCCAGGACAAGGCGGCTGATGAGTTTGCCGCTGAGGGTGAGAGCCCTGCTTGTTGGCGACACCAACAGACGGCGCAGGGTGCCAGCAGCCCTTTCGGTGACGAAAACTTCGGCTGCGGCGAGGAGGGTGATTTGAGTCCAGGTGACGATTTGTCCTGCAGAGGCTTGTTCCGTTGATGTGGGGCTGGTGCGTGTTGTTTGAACCGCAACATTTCCTGCCCAATTAACATTTGTTTCTGCCAGAGGGTCTTGAGAGGATGCAAGCGTTTCCTCAAGGATCTCATTAAATAATTGACGCTGTTCTTCTTCATTTCCTGCCAGACCTTCATTTTGGAATTGTTCCAGACCCATTTCGGCGACCAGAATGGCACCACCCAAGCGGCTGATGGCGGCACGCACATATTGCTCAACAGCCTGGCTGGCAGTTGTGGCTGGGAGGACATGCAGCGTAAGGGTGACATCTTCATGATTCAGCAAACCCGAAGAAAAACCGGCGGGAATTTCCAACGCGAAGGTGTCTTCCGGGATCTCCTCTACTGGATTAACGCGAAGGTTATTCTCGGATAGGGTGTCCATCAGGGTCTCAACTAAAAAGCCCTGATCCTCTGAAACAACAGCGAGCGTGGTTTGATATTCCTGCGGCTGAGCGTCCCTATCCATCATACCGCCCAAACCAGCGCTGACCGCAGCGGTGAAAGCAAGGGGGAGAATGAGGAAGAACAGAAAGGAGATAGGGTATGCGAATTCCAGGCGGAATCCCACCCGGATCATGGCGAATAATTTTCTCAGCATAAAATTCCTCCTATCAGTTGAATTTTCTGCGAAAGCCGAAAGCCGCAATCGTGTAATAAACAATGGTCAGCACCAGCACACCGCCTAGCATAGGGAGGATGTTCTGCAGATTATCACCGGATTGGAGCCTGGCAAAGATCTCGATGCCCCAGGCATTCGGCGTAATAAAGCTGATGGTCTGCAGGAATTGGGGCAAGTTCATACGCGGGAAGAAGCTGCCTGAGGACGCTGCCGCGATCAACGAAAAGGCTGACCCGATGGCGCCTGCCTGCCCTGCGGATTTCGCCCAGGCTGAAATCAACGCGCCCACCCCTGTGGCGCATAACACAAGAAGGATGAGAGTCACCAGCACACCCAAGGGCGGCCCCCAATACGCCCCAATCAAACTGGTCGCACCCCACAACACCAGTACTTGCAGCAGGCCGGTCAGCATAATCCCTGCCATCTTGCCGATCAGGATGGTGAGGTTTTGAGTGGGAGTGATGACCAAACGGGACAGCGTCCCCATTTGCTTTTCAGCCAGGATTGTGCGGCCACCGGAGGTCACCGCAAACATCAAGAACAAAATCGCCATGCTGGCAGCGGAATAATCCAGCCAATTAAAGCCCCTTCCGCTGGGGGATGTGACCTCCAGATGGATGGAAAGCTCCTGGCTGGTTTCAGAGTCAAAGCCATCCCCGCCAAAGCTGAGATCAGGGTCGAGTTCTGAGGGCTCTCCCAGTCCCTGACCCATTTGCGCTTCAACAAGGCGAGTGATAATGGCGTTGGTCCCCGCTAGGGTCATATTTAACCGCTCAATGGCGCCGCGCAGGATACCCTGGATGACCGAGACACTGATTTGATAATCCGGACTGGCATAGATCTCAATGATTGGCACATCACCATCATCCCCCTGGGATTCAAAGAACAACCGACCGATCTCTTGCTGCTGTTCTGGGCTTAGCTGTTCGATGTCTTCCTGAGAAAGGGATAACAGGTCCAGCCCTAGCTGCTCCTGAACAGCCCCAGCGAGGGGCAGCGCGGAATCACTGAAATGCTCAGGGACGATGACGAGGGCAGCAGTGTTTCCCTCATCAACCAATTCCCGTGCGGCGGTTTCATCCTGGATGAGTTCAACTTCAAGCAGACCTTCTTTCTGATTTTCGAAAGCGTCAAGGATGGCTTGAGAGAATTGTCCAGTATCTTTATTTCTAATCCGCACCGGAATATTAGGAAGGGAGGTATCCCCGCCAACACCAAAGGCAGCCGCGATCGCCAGGGTGAGCAGAAGGGGCGTGAGCAGCATCGTCATCAGCGCGCCGACATCACGGAAGGTGACGATGATCTCTTTTATGGCTAATGTGAGCAATTTTCGCATGATGCCCCTAATCCCTCAGCGCCCGGCCGGTGAGGTGCAGGAAGACCGCTTCCAGGTTGGGCTCCTGGATATTGATGGTGCGGATACTCAGGTCAAGCTCCGAAGCCTTACCCAGTACTTTTGAGAGAATCTCCTCAGCGGAGTCTACATTGAGGATGACCTCATTTTGATTTGCGCTGACATCTTTGACACCCGGCAGGTCTTTGACAGCTTGGGCCAGTTGATCCCCGCCCGTCTTTTGATAAAGTTTCAGGTTAAGGGTTTCCTTCTCACCTACCATCCTGGTCAATTCTTCGAGGGTACCGATGGCGATTAACTTACCGTGATCCATGATGCCAATGCGGTGGCTGAGTTCTTGGGCTTCTTCCATGTAATGGGTGGTATAGAGGATGGTGATGCCCTCCTCATTCATCTTCTTGACCCAATCCAGGATATAGCGGCGGCTCTGTGGGTCAATGGCGACGGTGGGTTCGTCAAGCATAAGCAGAGGTGTGTCTCCCAGCAAGCCCACAGCCAAATTGAGGCGGCGTTTCATACCGCCGGAATAAGTCTTGACCCGGTCCTTTGCACGGTCTTCAAGCTCCATTAACTTCAGTTTCTCATTAATCTCATCCTGCAAGGTTTTTGGATTCAGCCCTTGCATTTCGCCCCAGAAGCGCAGGTTTTCTTCGGCAGTGAGTTCATCATAAAGGGCAGTTTCCTGGGGGACAACGCCGATTTTCCGGCGCACTGCCATTTCATCCTTGAGGACGCTTTGGCCCGATACCCAGGCTTCACCGGAGGTCGGGGCGATTAAGGTGTTGAGAATGGAAATGGTGGTTGTCTTTCCTGCACCGTTGGGGCCGAGCAGGCTGAAAATCTCTCCCTCCTGGATCTCGAAGGTGATATCGTCCACCGCGTTGACCCCCGCGGATACATAACGCTTCACGAGGTTTTTCACTTCGACAAATGCCATGTTTACTCCTTAATGATTTAAATGTAGACCATATTTTATTAATTATACGGATGTTGCAGAGACAATGGTTAAGGTTAGATTAATGTTGATACAATGTCACAGATACGCCAGGACTGGGCATCTCTACGATGAATTTGGAGTTTTGATATATATTGGTGGTTTAGTATTGTCATTGCTTTGGAGAGGTGGAAATTTTTTGGAGAGTGTTTCAGAGATTGCTTCGCTTTGCTCGGAACGATGGACGGCGTAGATTACTTCGCTTCGATCGGCGACCTGTGTCGCCTGTCACTCAGCTTGTCGCAATGACAGATTACGACAGCGCTGCTTTGACCACGGTGGCGTGGGGCCAGCGCTGGAGGGCGTTGGGCAGCAGTGAAGCGCGGATCACAACGCAGGCCACCTTATACTCTCCGGCGTCCAGACGGCGCAAGCCTGCCGTCAGGCCTTGTTCCTGTAGAAATTCCAGGGGGCCAAGCTCATCAATCACCAACAGGTCGTTAGGCGCAACTTTTTCAAGGGTACCGTTGGCCCATTCCGTCACCGAAGCGTTAAAAGACCAGCGCGGCGTGCCAATTTTGTGGGATTCCCCCTGCCGCAGACTGGCGAGCTGACGGGTTTCCCCATTCTCCAGGTTTTGGATGTTGATGCCAACTTTGCGGCCATGCTGGAAGACGCTGGGGGACAGCAATCCCCTTACTTTTAGACCTCGCTCCCGCGCCAGGTCAACCAATTGGCCGCACCAGGTGGTCTTCCCCACGCCTGATAAGCCGGTAAGCAGGATCAATTGCGGGGAGTCCTGCGATTGGGTGAAGAGGTCGCTCAGCAGGCTGTCCGGGTCCTTGAGGGATTCAGGCAGCAATGTGATCGGGCGCTGGGTGATCACGGCAATCGGGACTTCTTTTTCCCCTTGGGATTCATGCAGCACATCCGTCTGAACGCCGTACACAGAGGAGAGCAGCGTCGAGGTCAGGTTGTCCGTGGGCGGGCCGGCCGCGGTGACCCAGCCGCCAGTGAGCATCAACACGCGGTCGGCATAGGCCAGGGCATTGTTGGGGGAATGGGAGGAGATAATGAAGGCGATGCCCTGATCGCTCAATTGTTGGACGATCTCCAGGACCCGGTGCTGGTTGCTGAGGTCCAGGTGGGCTGTGGGCTCATCCATCAGCAGGATCGGGCATTGTTGCGCCAACCCCATGGCGATCAGGGTCAACTGCTGCTCGCCGCCGCTGATTTCGGTATAGGGGCGGCCGCGCAGCTCAAAAATGCCCACCTGCGCCATGACGTCCTCCATGATGGCGCGGTCTTTGCGCGAAGGCGACCCCAGCCAGCCCAGGTGGGGGGCGCGCCCCATCATGACCATTTCCTCAACGGTGTAGGAGAAGGTGGGGGTATGGATTTGGGGGATCAAGCCGATGCGGCGGGCGCGCGCCGCATGGGGCAGTTGATGGAGGTTTTCGCCGTCCACTTGCACATCTCCCCTGTCAGGGCTGAGGATCCCTGCCAGGCAGGACAGCAAGGTGGTCTTGCCGCTCCCATTGCGCCCCAACACATAGAGGACTTCACCGCTGGAGCATGCCAGGGAGACATCGTGAAGAACGGTCTTCTCCGGCGTGTAGCCAAACTTGATGTGCATCGCTTCGAGGCCCATGCTCACCATCCCATCCGTCCGCGCCGCAGCAAAAGTATTAATATAGGAACGCCCACCATCCCGGTGAGGACACCCAGGGGGATCTCCCCCGGCAGGAGGACGCGGGCGATGTTGTCAATCAGCAGGAGGAATGCCGCCCCCAATGAAACCGCCGCTGGCAGCAGCCGCTTGTGATCTGGGCCGACCAGCAGCCGCCCGGCGTGGGGGATGACCAGGCCCACCCAGCCAATCACGCCGCTGGCGGAGACGGCCGCGGCTGTCATCAGCGTGGCTGCCAGGACGATCCATAATTTCATCCGCGTGGGGTTGATGCCCAGGGCCTGAGCTTCCTCATCCCCCAGGGAGAGGACGTTCAGGCGCCAGCGGATCAGGAACAGGAAAAACAGTCCCAACAAAGTGATGACCGACAGCGCGGGCAGGCCCTCCCAGGTGATGTGCGTTAAACCCCCCAGCAGCCAGAAGGTGATGGCGGGCAGTGTATCGAGGGGGTCGGCAAGGTACTTGAGCAGGGCGGTCAGGGAGCCGAACAGCGACCCTATCAGCACGCCCATCAAGGTCAGCACCAGCAGGGGGGCGGAGCGATACAGCCGGCTGCCAAAAAAGGCCAATGCCACCGCCAGCAGGCCAAACAGGAAGGCGAACAGCTGCACCCACCCGCGGCCTTGCAGGAGCAGCAGGGCCAGGGCCGCGCCAAAGCCCGCACCGGAAGTCACGCCGAGGATGTTGGAATCGACCAGGGGATTCTTAAAGATGGCCTGGAAGGCCGTCCCTGTTCCGCCGAAGCTGGCACCGATTAGCAGCGCGGCCAGGGCTCGGGGCAGGCGGATGCGTAAGACCAACTGACGGGCGATGTCAGGGATTTGCGCAGCCAGGTCTGGGAAAAGGGGCGAGAGGAGGCTGCGCACGACTTCTCCGGGCGAAATGGGATAACGCCCCAGGAACACCGTCAGGAAGAACAAGGCCACCGGCAGGGCGATTAACGTGATGCCGGTGACCGTGCGTTTCAGGGGTCGCGGCATGTCAGTCAATGCCACAGAGGGCACCCAGCTCTTCCGCCGGGATGGCGTAATCGTAAAAGGTGTTGAAGAAATACTGCGCCTGCGATTGGCAGTCCAGGTCTACACGATCGGGGAACAGCACCTGCGATAGCCAGATGATGCCCAGCACGGAATCGGGTGCGGGAGTGTCCCAGGGCGCCACCAGCTTGGGCATTTGAACCACCTCACCCGCCTGGACAGCGTCCAAAATTTGCCATTCAACGTCCTCGGTGATGGCTTCCACTGTTGCCCCCCCGTAGGGCGGGACGATGATCACATCGGGGTTCCAGGCGGCGATCTGTTCCAGGTTGACTTCGTTCCAATAGCCGGTCAGCGCGGCGCTGACAGAAATGCCGCCGGCGATGCCGATCATGCTGGTTTGATACATCTCACCGCTGGCAATACGCTGAGGGGAGGTGCCGGTGAACAGAACATTGGGGCGTTCCTCCGCTGAAAGATCTTGCGTGCCATCCGCGATGATATCCGTGACCCAATCGTAGTAATCCACCCAGGCTTGCGCCTGCGCGGCGGCATGGGGGCCGAAGACCTGGCCGGTGAGCAGCACGGCATCTTTAAGTTTCTCGGGAGATTCGGCGTCATAGAGCAGGATAGGGATATCTAGTTCGCCTGCCGTTTCCAGCCAGGAAGAGCGGGCGTTGGCCAGGATCAGGTCTGGGTTGCGGTTGGCGGCTTCCTCCACGTTGAAGGTGGACTGGCTGAAGATATCGTTGCTGATCAGGTCCGGGAAACGGGGGTCAATGTTCTCCATGGCGGATGCCCCACGGTGATCATTTGCGCCCAGGTAGCCGGCAGCGACCAGTGTGCTTTCCGCATCCACCGCGTAGACCATCGAAGTGACAGGGCCGTAGGCAGAGATGACCCGTTCCACCGGCTGGGGCACCTCAACGGTATTGCCGGCCTGATCGGTCACCGTCACGCTGGCGGGCAGCGCGCCGATGTCAATCAAGATTTGCTGGCCGGCGGGTGAGATAGCAAAGTCAATGAAACCAGTCACGTCCGCTGACTCCGTCTGTGGGATCAAGACCGAGCCGGGCAGGAAGGTGGCGGGGAGGTCAGCGGGTGTGAAGGTTTCCTCTTGCGGGGCGGCTGATGCCAGCAGGTCCCCATCAGATTCTACAAAGGCGGGCGGTTCACCGGGGAAAACTGCGCCATACAGCGCGGTCAGGGGAGCTTGCAGGCTGGGATCTGCCTGGATGGTGAAACGAGCCTCCCCTTGGGGTGGGGGTTCGGTCAGGGCATCAGCCGGATAAGCGAATTCCTGTCCCTCAGTATCCGCTCTCGCCGATTCGCTGGCGGGATAAGCCGTTTCCTGGGATTCGGCAGCCGCGGTTGGGGTTGGTTCAGCCGCTGGGGCGCAGGATGTAAAAAGCAGTGCCAGGGTCAGTAAAAGCGTCGTTATGAGAGTCAAGCGTTGTTTCATGGGGTCTCCTTAAATGTTTATTTATTTTCTTCTATTAATGATGATACCTTCATGGATGGGGCAGGGGATGGGTTTGACAGTGACCCAGCCAGGCGATACAGGCTTCGAGCTGCCCAATGACAAAATCCAGTGTGAGGGCTTTGATCGGGGAAACCGCGCGCCCCCTTTCCGCCTGAATTTCTGCAAGTTGGTCCTGGCAGGCGGTTTGCTGGCGCTGGATAATGGCCTCTGCCGGGCGATCCAGCAGGGCAGCGATGTACAGCCGGCTGAGAAACTGGACGCGGATGCGGTGGATGCTGGTGGGGGGATGTGTCTCCGCCAGCCATTCCTCCAGGCGGGTTTCCCCGCGCTCGGTCAGGTGATACTCGGTGCGGGCGGGCGCGTTGGGCTGGGGGATTGGCGCGCCGCTGATCAAGCCGCCTTCCTCGAGCCGTTTGAGGACAGCATAGAGTTGGCTGGTGCTCATGTTCCAGATGTGGCCCAGGTGAGCGGGGTCGCGAAAGGTCTCCAGGAGTTCATAGCCGTGGGCGGGCTGGGCTTTGAGCAGGCCCAGGAGCACCTCGTCGGGGGTGAGGCGTGACATAGACCTATTCTATCATGGAATAGGGTAAAAAGGGATTAGGTAGTAGGTATTGGGTACTGGGAATCCGGATTGCGATTTCTGATTGACGCTGAATTCTAAATTTAAAAAAATGATATACTAAAGTCATTAATTTTTATGTCTTGATTTTAGAAGAATCACCTTACTCTTGTTTTATTGTTGTCATGGAGGTCCCCGTGTCATTGAATAAAAAGAGCCTACTCTTCTTATCCCTTTTCTTATTTACAACCATCATCACATCTTGCGCCCCCACAGAAATGCCAACACCAGAGGAAGTTGCTGTCGAAGAACCTGTTGAGGAGCCTGTGGAGGAGGTCGAAGAATACGAGGCCTTCCAGTTTGAAGGGGAAGTGCCTACGGACAAAGAGTTTGTTTATGATGTTGTGGGAGAGCCATCCATTTTTCTGCCACCGGGTGCGGTTACACAAGAGTCAAATTTACAATTCGAAAGTCTATCCTCATGGGAGGCCCCACCTGATTCGGATAGTGAGATTCTCTCTGCTTATGAAATTAGCCTGGATGAATCCGAGCTGAACCAGCCTGCCGAGATCGGTTTGCCTGTCCGCCTATCTGAGGAGGAGTTGGCCAATGGCGAGGTATACATCGCTTATTATGACGCAGAGCAGGGCTGGATTTCCCTCCCTTCCTGGTATTCAGAAGAAGACCAAAAGGTTTATGCCATCACAGACCATTTTTCCACCTTCGCCTCCATTTTTTCAATCTTTCCCAAACGGCCTGTTATCACTTCAAAGCGGGTAACCCCCAATCCCTTACAGGATGTGGGATTCCCAACTTGTTTTGAGGATGATTTGCTTGTTCAGATAGGCGCACATGACCCCGATGGTGAAATCACGTCCGTTCAGGTTGGGATTGGCTTCTATGATGCCATGAGCGGCGCATTGGCGGATATGGTTCGTTTCACCGATGCCGTGTATGGCGCGGGGTTGACCATGGTTTCAGGGGGCATTGCAGGCACTTTGACCTTCGCCTCCACTGCCACAGAGCTTGCGAAGGTTAAGGATACTGGCCGGGTACTTTCGGAATTCTCGCCAATCTATGTGGATGAGCAAACGGGATTGTATACCGCATCCATCAGCTTGAAGGAATTATCGACCTGTAAAAAGAGCAGCGATTCACAAGCTGTCGGATTGAAAAAAATCGTCATCCATATACTGGTGACGGACGACTCCGGGAAGACCCGTGAAGATTTCATTGAGGTTCCGGTTTACGCCAACGAGACGCCAACCATCGAGTTATTTTATCCTGGCAATGTCGCCAACGATATCCAGGGCCGGCGACCGAGCTTTGAGTGGCGGGTGCGGAATTCGGATTATTATGTAGATTTCGAACAAACGCTGATATTGGCACGAGGAGATACATTAGAGGGCGGTTGGTTAGGGACGGGTCGAAAAGAGGTTGCCTTGGACAGGTATATCACGGATTGGACGCCTGATGAGGATCTCAAACCTGGTGATTATGTTTGGGGCATTGAAGTGGAGAACGAACGGGGACAGGTGGTGATGTCCAATGTACTGCATTTCACGATCCCCGATTTGTGGGCCGAGCTATCCTTCAACGATTACACGATCAGGCGGACTGAGGTCGGGGGCGATTATGTCTCCCTGTCCTGGGAAATATACCAAAATGGCGAGAAAATTCTCGGGCGAAATGCTGAAAATGAGCTTTCTTATTTCCTTGGTGATTATTTTTCAAACCAGATCGAGAAGGGCGACTATCAAATTTGGCTGGAAGCGACGACCGAAAATAAATTCACCGGACAGCGCACTACTGAACGCATCAGCAATATCATTGAATTTGAACTTGAAGAGGATGTCGCCGTGGATGAGTCTGGCGAAGAAATCCAGACCGCGACACCGACGCCCACCTTCACCTTAACCTTTACGCCAACCATAACGCCTACGATGACACAAACACCCAAGCCCACCAACACGCCGCCCCCCACCAAGACCGCAACGCAAAAGGTGTCTTACCCAACCCTGTATGCCGACCGGAACTACAACTGCCGAGAGGGGCCCGATACGCTCTATGAGCATGTTGCGGACATTCTTGCAGGGACGACCTACAGAATCATTGGTGTGGCTAGCAATGGCTGGGTGGCCATCGCCATTGACTTCAGCTATACCAGCGCGGAGTATTGCTGGATTGGCGGCGGGGAGGTCACCGGTGATTTATCCACCGTGCAATATGTTGAAGCTCCCGAACCCAAATACCTGCCTATTTATTGGACGACAGCCGAGGAGTTTTTGGATACGAATCCGAACCGGGCAACCTTGATTGGCCATTTGGATTGCCGCGTTGTTGCCGATTATAGTTGGTCTGTATCTAATGCCAATGGTGGGGTCTATTTCTGCAATTCCTCCTTATTTGGATACAGCGATGCCTTCTTTTTCAAGAGCCATGGCGAAAGCATTTGCGGATGGGATCTGCCCTGAGGGGTGACCAGTGTTGGGTTTGAAGAGTGAATGTTAGTGTGTCATGCATGTCACAAATGCACCAAAGTACGCAATAGAGTTGGTTTTAATCGAAGGGTTTGGATTTTGTTCCGTTGACTGGCGGAGGTATTAACGTTTATAATGGTCTGGTATTCTCAACCTCATTTTTAACTCAATCATGTCCATCTGATCGAATCATCAGGAATGGAGTGCCTTCAATGAAAAAAAGATCCTTATTTGTATTTTTAGCAGCGTGCGCTCTTATAACAATGGCTTGTTCCTGTAGTTTACTTAATGGCTTGTTTACAGAAGAAAAGGGACCGGTAGTCTCCACCCAGGAGGATGGCTCCCTGGTGGTGAATCCCACCAACGCCGCTGTGGCTGAAATCGCAGTGCAAACACAGCAGGCGATGATCAACGCAACCCAACAGGCTATGATTGAAAAGGTGGAAGCTACGGCGCAGGCGCTGAATCCCACGGAAGAAAGCCCTGATCCGGTGGAAACATTTCTGCCGACACCACAACCCGGCGTCCCCACCGTCAGCGTGAGCGTGGATACGAACTGCCGGGTAGGGCCGGGCGTGGGGTATGAGACCGTGTATCATGTCCTGGTGGGGCAGTCGGTGGAGGTGGTCGGCATTGACAGCACCGGAAGCTACTACATTATCCAGCAGCCATACGGCGGGACGTGCTGGCTGTGGGCGCATTATGCCACGCTGGATGGCGATCCAAATACATTGACCGTGATGGATCCACCGGAACCACCGTTGACGGATGATTATCGGGTTTATATTGAGATCCAGGACAGCGAGGATTTCACCTGGAGCGGCCACTGGGTGGTCGGTTCATTTGGCGGTCAGACCTTTGCCGATATGTATAATGCACAGATTGCAGGCTGTCAGGACTGTTTCCGTTTCGAATCCGTCGAGATGGATATCGTCCAAGAGGGAAATTTCCTTAATATTGAAATGACCCAAGCATCTTACTGGCTGGACGGGAATGCCAGCATCCATATCGTGTATGGACTGGCGGAAGTTTCGGAGGATAATACCATTGCCGCGGGTGTGTGGTATCTGGAAGAAGTGATCGCACACACCATCAGCCAGAACATTGGGAGTGCTTGGCCGTTGGATTTTTCGTTCGTCTGGGCTCAGAACGGCAACCCAAACCAATTTGTTGAGATGAATCCCGGCTTGGGCGGCGGGATTTGTGGCGCCAGGAACGGCGAGGCGATCCCGGTGCCCTGTGTATGGCCGTAGAAGCCGGGCAGGTATTGTGATTGACGCTGGGGGAGAAGCTTAGTATAATGCAAGCCTACGGGCGCGTAGCTCAGCTGGTAAGAGCGCACGGTTCACATCCGTGANNTGGGTTCGAGTCCCTCCGCGCCCATTATTTATTTATTGAATTGGGGTTGGTGTTGTTTAAAGTGCAGTGGGAGTCTGAGATCACTTCCCACTCCGCTTCGCTCGGGGACTATGTCGCTTTGCTCGTGACGACGACCTTGCGTCAAGAAAACCAGGCGTGACGGTTTCAGCGATCCAAGCAACACTGGGCGCTCCTGCGTGTCTAAACGGCGTCACGAGATGTGGGTGTTCGCAGCTTTGGTGGACGAGGTCGAAGAGCTTTTTCACAAGATTAAGGATGCCCTGCAGGAGGCTATTGAGGACGATGCTGATCCTGAATAGCTGCCCGATCCTTATATCATCCCGCACCGTCACGAGGATGGGTATTGTCCCATTTGACGGTGCTGAACTGCAGCGGGGTCAGGTGGGCAGCCGCCACGCTTACTACTGCCCCAACCGCCAGGGGGAGAAGGGATCATAAGGGTTGTTGGATTGACGGATTCTGATCTTTATCTATCTCGAGTGTATTGCAAAATTGACTCAATCTTAGTTTGTAATAATTTCCTTGCTTTAGCTGCCCTAAAACCATCATTTTCTGATAAACTTACAGGAACCTATTTTAGGTACTTTTCAACGGAAGTCTTTCTAAAAATTTAATATCGATTTTGAACATCTGCCACTTTCAAATAAAAGGAGAAGCGACAATATGGATCAAAACCGAGTATGTGAAAACCAGGCCGCTGAGCGACGCAAGTCTTTCATTGGTGTTGTCATGACGATCATTTATGCTGTGATCTATGGAGGGTTTGTTTTTCTAAGCATATTTTTTCCCTCTATGATGGGTGTTCAGACGATTCTTGGGATGAACCTGGCGGTTACCTATGGGCTAGGATTAATCGTTGTGGCAATAATTCTGGCCATAATATATAACCAGTTGGTCCGCAGCCCAAAGAAACGGCAGATGGATAAGAACAGCTTAGAACTTGAACAAAGTGAACGGGAGCAGTGAAATGACAGTCATCGTATTTGTTTTATTTGTCGGCATTGTCTTGGCTATTTCGATATATACCAGTAGGAAATCCAGTGGGGTAGGTGGATTTTTTGTTGCAAACAATTCCATAAAATGGGGCGTTAATGGCATTGCTTTCGCTGGGAGTTATCTCTCAGTTGCGAGTTTTCTAGGGATTTGCGGGCTGATCGCCTTTTTTGGATTTGATGGCTTCCTTTATTCGATTGGTTTCTTGGCAGGTTGGGTCATTGCCTTATTCGTCATCGCAGAACCAATGAAACGCATGGGCACCTTCGTTTTTTCGGACGCTCTTGATCAACGTTTCAAACACCGCGGTATTCGACTTGCCGCTGGGATTAGCGTACTGGTTGTTTCATTGTTTTATTTGGTGCCACAAATGGTCGGCGCAGGTGTGCTGATCGAGCCCTTATTGGGTATCTCACATTTTTGGGGTGTGATCATCGTCGGGTCAGCAGTGGTTTTGATTGTTACTGTAGGGGGCATGACCTCCACAACTTATGTCCAGTTTTTTAATGGTGGTCTTTTATTGTTGTTTGCTGCAATTCTCACTGGCCTGGTTCTCTGGCGTGGCGTCAATATCGACCAGCAAATGGCTGAAGAAGGTGATGTTGACCTGGTAAGCTACGAATTCAGGTCCATACCTGCTGAGTTAGATGGTGGGGATCTTGGTTTTGACCTGCCAGGAGGACGGGTTCTTGATCGCTATGCAGCGGTTGACCCGTACACCGCTGAAGAAACCCTGGTCTTCTATAAACTTTCTTATCTTGTCCCTGTCATTAGAGAGGGAGAGAGTTTCGCAGTTGATATCAAAGGCCGTTCAATTCAGATTAATACAGACACAGTAGAGGCCACATATCTCTCTATTGAAGAAAATGATAATCTAACCTTCTTGCGCATTCAGGACTGGTGGCGTTTATCCCACGGTGATGATGGTGCAGTACAGCTGATTGAAACACAATTTCGCACAGTCCTTCCCGATGGGGAAGTAATCCTCAATGGTTTGCCGGAAAGCGCAGAAAACGGGATTCGACAGGTTGGTGGTATTTCACAACTCCCAGAAAAATACGGCGTAAGCACCGGCGCAATTGGGCCTTTGCGGTTGCTGGGTGTTTTAGCTGACCAAAACACTGTGATCCAGCAGCCAAAAAGCATCTCTTTTTCCTCGAAAGAGGGGAGCCAGGTTACAGTTTATTATGAAAATCCTATCAATGGTTCGGTCTTCATGCGACCTGGACTGATGTTTCCGCTGGAAGCAACAATTGGCGAACCCCCTAGCACAACGCTCCTCAACCGGTTGAATTTTCTTTCACTCATGCTCGCGCTTTTCCTGGGCACTGCCGCCCTTCCTCATATCCTGATCCGGTATTTCACGGTACCTGATCCGGATTCGGCCAGGAAGTCCACCATTGTTGCGATCATCGGGATTGGTTTATTCTATATCCTGACAATGTATCTTGGTGTTGGGGCAATTAATAGTGGTGCATTAAATCCTGAAACAAGTAATATGAGTGCACCTTTGCTGGCTCGAAGTTTTGGAGAAGTCCTGTTTGCGATGATTTCTGGTATCGCTTTCACAACTGTGCTAGCAACAGTTTCGGGCTTGATCATGGCGGCGTCAGGCGCGGTGGCGCACGATCTCATGGGCAGTATCCGACGCATTGAACTCTCAGATACTGCTAAAGTGCGGGTGGGACGCATAGTGTCGATCATCGTGGGTATTATCGGGATTGTGCTAGGTATATTTTTCCGAGACATGAATGTATCATTCTTGGTTGGATGGGCTTTTGCGGTGGCAGCATCTGCAAACTTGCCCTCTTTGGTGATGATGCTCTTTTGGAAAAAAACAACCGCGCAAGGGATTATCAGCTCTATCCTGGTGGGGATCTTTGCCTCGGTTGCATTGATCTTACTCAGCCCGGATATGTGGGCGCGATATGGGTTGAACCCAGCTATGGCGCCAATGCCCATCAACCAACCTGGAATTATCTCAATTCCTTTGAGTTTTATTGTCTTGGTTGTTGTTTCGTTGCTAACAGGAAAAAAGGGTTCTCAACGGACAGCAGAAAAAGAGTGAGCACAATCGCGATTTGTGTAAACTGGGTAAGGATCAGTTTACCGGCTGACAGTAATGTATTCGTGAAAATTAATCGGGCATTTTTGTAATATTCCGCTCACACCTTTGAAATGATGGTTGAGATAGCTCTCACTGGGGTTATACTGGTCTTCAATGAGAGAGTTTCTCTCCGACATTATTCCTGGGCCGCGTCCACTTTGTGATTAATTGGTTCAGGTTGGAGTGTTATCGCGGTCTATGAAAACTTTAGATCACTTCGCTTCGCTCGTGACGACGGGACTGCGCGTCATTGCGAGGAAGCCCGAAGGGCGTACGATGCAATCCGATGATGGCATTTTATATATATTTATGATGGAAAAAGATGAGGGGGAGAACCAGATACATTGTTTATGTTGTGCGAAGACACGATAGCATCCCGCTGGAAACGGGTAGATATTTGTTTATACGCCATGAGAATAGAAAAGATGAGTCTTTTATCACGTCGCTCTGCTTGTGGCGATGGTATAAGGTGGTATAGAGGGAATGTAAGAAAACTGTAATTTCTTTTCGGCCCAGCGTATGCTATACTATTCACATACAGGGGGTTTAATGTTAATTTAATGTGGCTTGTCTATGGAGTTTAAAATGAAGCGCGGTTTGGTTTGGCGCAATCGGTTAATACTGTTGGGAGGACTGCTCATCCTGAGTATCGCGGTGTGCAGTTTGGTGCCGGTTTTTGCATCCAACCATTCCCATGACATCCCGACCATTGATCCGGCACTCCTGGAAGCATCCGAACGCGCTGATTCCGTGGATTACCTGATTTATTTTGAAGATGAGGCCGATCTATCCAAGGCCTACGGCATGTCCTGGGAGGAACGCGGCCGGTATGTGGTCCACACCCTGACAAACTTCAGCGCCAGGGAACAGGCGAAAGTGCGCGCCTATCTGGATGACCAGGGCGTCACCTATCAGGCTTTTTGGGTTCAAAATGTGATCGGGGTTCAATCCTCGGGGCGGTCAACTCTGATGGGTTTGCAGGATTATTGGGAGATCGATTCGATTGAGGCTGTGCCGCAGGTGTCTTTGACCGAATACACTGTCGAACCGCACGGCGCTGAGGCGGAAGAAGTTCGCGGGACGATGAGCAACCTCACGCATATCAACGCTGATGATGTTTGGTCTCTGGGATATACCGCTGAGGGGATCGTGGTGGGAAATATCGACTCGGGTGTACGTTATACACACAGCGCGCTGCTGGATCAGTATCGGGGGAATGGTGGTGGAACCATTAATCATAACTATAATTGGTGGGACGCTGTGAACGGACACAACACGGCTTATGATGATAATGGACATGGGACGCACACCATGGGAATCATGGTGGGGCAAGATGATTTCGGTAACACTTACGGCGTGGCGCCGGGGGCAGAATGGATCGCTTGTAAGGCGCTGGATGAGGATGGCAATGGGTGGGGATGGAATTTACTGGAATGTGGGCAGTTCCTGCTGGCCCCAACCGACCTAAATGGCGATAATGCCAATTCGAATATGCGGCCGCATGTGGTCAACAACTCATGGGGGAGCTGCTCACGTGTCTATTTCGGCTGGTATGAAGGCACGATTGACTCTTGGTTGGCGGCGGGGATGTATCCTGTGTTTTCAGCTGGCAATGCCAGTAATTGCGGGTATTCTGAACCTCCTGGCTTGAATACGGTGGGATTACCCGCACGCGGGTATAACGTGACCGCGGTTGGCTCGACGGGCAACCATGACGGGCAGTATGCGGATCATTCCAACTGGGGGCCAACGGACAGCCTGGATACGATCAACGGGAATGGGTATGCCAATATTAAACCGCAGGTGGTTGCGCCGGGGGTTGGGATTTGGTCTTCGTATATCCTCGATGACACTTTACCTGTTCCATTGACAGGCACCTCTATGTCCGCGCCGCATGTCGCCGGGTTGGTTGCGCTGTTGTGGGGGGCTGCGCCTGACCTGCTGGGATCGTATGCCTTGACGGAGACCCTGATTCAGGACTCGGCCGTGCCGATCCCCTACGACACCGGCAATGGGGATGAGGGCCCGGGTAATGTGCCCAATCACGCCACCGGCTGGGGGGAGATTGATGCGCTGGCTGCGGTCCTGGCCGCACTCCCGCCTGAGCCCACTCCGACGGCTACGGATAGCGGCACCCCAACAGAGACTGCTACTGCAACCTCAACCCACACTTCAACCCCAACTGAAACCACCACAGCCACGGCCACACACACGTCCACCTTCACAGCCACGGCAACATCGACGATGACGCCTACCCTGACCCAGACGATGACCGCTACGGTTGAGGCTACGAAGGAGAATCAGGAAATTTATTTACCGCTAATTCTGCATTGAGCATGAGGTGGTGGGTATGAGGTATTTGGAAATTGGGGGTTTAGTTGATCTGGGGAAAACTATTTTCGGTCGAGATCACTTCCCACTCCGCTTCGCTCGGGGACTATGTCGCTTCGCTCGTGACGACAGCCTCGCCCGTCATTGCGAGACAGCGTCAGCGGTCGAAGCAATCTGATGGTGGCATTCCATGTTTGTTTACAACATATAAAGATGAGGGTGAGAACCAGAACTGTCGTTCATGCTCTTCAGAGATGCGATAGCTTGACGCGGGAATGTGGCAGACTAAAGTCTGCACTCCATAAGAAAGGTGATTCTCAAGTCCCTTCGCTTTCCTTGTGGTGATAGCTTCAATTGATGGGGGAGTATAATAACGCAATGTCTATGGAAAAGCTGTATGATGCGGTCACCCTGGCGGATTGTATGCAGGACCCGGCGACTGTCGCCTGGCTGGTGCAGTCCGGGCTCACCCTGCCGAGTGCGATCCCGCCTGGGCGCTACCCCACACCCGAGGAGATACGCACAACCATTGATGCCATACCGGGCATTGTCGTGGATTACGTGATCTCGAATTCGGCCTGGGAGGCAACGGTGCGCAGCCGGAAGGACGTGTCCTGGGCGATCTTGGCTCTCATAGATTATCATGGTCAGGTAGATGCGCCGCATCATTTCTGCTTCAAGGCGGGATGGGATGAGATGATCGAGCTGGTCACGGTGAAGATGGCAAGGCAGTTTGGGCCTTTTGTCCTGCTGCCCGATTCGGGCGCAATACCTAGGATCTTAATGTAAAAACCGCTGATATCAGCGGTTTTTTTCTTTATAATTTCATTGTTCAAGCATTGGTGAGAGTGATCAAGATCAAACACAACACCAACGCAATCATATAGGTCAGATCTTCTCGTTTCATCGTTATCTCCTTTATGTCTATCAAACTCATCCTATCAGAAATTCTTGATGAATTAGGTTTGTTAAAGGGTATTAACCCAGATTTTACATAGCCAACCAATTCTCCCTGAAAAGGAAATAAAAGACGCGGCATCTCCACAACCGCGTCTCAATCACTTCGTTGCTGGCGGGAGAGAGGACATGATTTTTTGAGAGGGAGTGACAGGAGTGTGGAGATACCCCTTAAAAAATCGCCACCAGCAATAAAATCGGTAGGACGAGGACAAACCCGACCACCAGGAGGATGGCAGCCACGATCCCCAGGATACCAAAGACCAATCCAAAAATGCCGCCGATCAAGCCGGTGATCAAGCCAAAGATGCCTTCAATAAGTCCCCAGATCAGACCAAACAAACCTTCAATTAAACCTATCATTGTCTTTCTCCTTTCACCCTAATCTACGAATCAGGTACGAAAAAGTTGCAAGACAATATGGGTTATTTGGTTTTAATCTTTTCGGGCGGATTTATACGCTGAGAGTGTCCGCTGGCGGGCGAAGGAATGATCCACAAGTTGTTCAGGATAATCTTTGCCGTAATCAAAGTGATATTTGGCAGCCTCTTCATCGGAAAGTTTCCAGGGTTCGTGGCGGTACTTGACCGGAAGTGATTTCAGCTCCGGTACCCACTGTGCGATATAGACCCCATCGGGATCATGTTTCTGCCCCTGGAGGATGGGGTTGAAGATGCGGAAGAAGGGGGCGGCATCGGTGCCAGTGCCGGCTGTCCACTGCCATCCTCCGTTGTTGGCGGCGGGGTCGCCGTCGATCAGGTTGTCCATGAACCAAGCCTCGCCATGCTGCCAGTTGATCAGCAAGTCTTTGGTCAGGAATGAAGCAGCGATCATTCGCCCCCGGTTATGCATCCAGCCTGTTTCCTTCAATTGGCGCATGCAAGCGTCCACGATGGGATAACCCGTTTGGCCCTCCTGCCAGGCTTGCAGGTCTTCCGGCGCGTCCCGCCAGGAAATGTCACGGTATTGCTCTCGGAAGGGGCCTTCCATCACCTTGGGGAAGTGGTACAGGATGGTGATGTAAAACTCTCGCCAGACGAGTTCGTCCATCCAGGTGCGAATCTCAGCTCTTGTTTGGTCATCATCCGCCTGCAGGAAGGCAATTTGGGATTGGCCGAACGCTTCTCGGGCTGAGATCAGGCCAAACCGCAGGTAGGGGGATAGCCGGGATGTGCCATTGAGATCAAGGCGGTCACGCTGGCTGTTGTAGTGTTGGATGGCGCCGGAAGTGAAATCCGTCAGGCGGTTCTGTGCCTTATTGGCAGTCGCGGGGAAACCGGCCACCGGCTGAGCCGCAGGAAGGGACTCGGAGGTGAGGCCTTTGGGCAGGGGCGGGAGCTGATCGGGGGCTGGCAGGCAGTCGGCCGGGGTGGGAATGGGTTTCCTATACCATTTATTCTTATAAGGCGTGTAAACGACGTAGGGGTCCCCATCGTTTTTAAGAATTTCCGTTGGATGCCGGAGAACCACACCCTTTTCAAGGTGTAAATCGAAACGATCAGCAATGGCTTTATCCCGTGCCTTAGCAAAGGGACTGAAATCTTCATGCGCGAAGATGGCGACCGAATCAAGGAATTTGCTAATTTTTTCAAGGGCGTGATTTGCTGGTCCCTGTCGGAGGATCAGCTGCGACCCTAATTCTTGAAGCTCGCGGTCAAGGTCGGCCAGGGCGCGCAGGAGAAATGCCCGCCGTTTGGGGGCGGCTTTGTCCATCAGTCCTGGTTCAATAATAAAGAGGGGAATCAATTGATCGGCATTCTCAAGTGCCGCAGTGAGCGATGGATTATCATGCAATCGAATATCCCGGCGGATCCACCAGATGTTGGTTTGAGTCATTGCAGCTCCTTTTAGTCTTATTGTACTGAATGGCGATGCGTGGGCAAACGGTCCGTCCAAGGTTAAAAGCGAAAGCCGCCCGACAAGCGGACGGCAATCACTTTGGCCGTAGCACCCTTATCGAAGAGTCTCGAGGAGGGGTGCCACAGCCGATGTTATGTAACTACTACTTTTTAACATTTGTACACCACCTCCTCACTTCGTGGGATTGCAATGTATGGGTGAAGTGAGAGTGCTTCACATTTTGTGGGTATAGTATCACACATCGTGTGGGGTTTGTCAATGTAAAGGGTTGAGAGTTGTCAGGACAATAAGCAGGCCATATTCATTGCTGCAGCGTCTGGTATAATTTTTCGCATATTATTGGTGCTTTATATTGGAGAAAATCTCACATGAAATACCGAAAATTTGGCTCACTGGATTGGGAAGTCTCAGTCTTAGGTTTTGGTGCAATGCGCTTGCCAATTTTGGGGGATGATAAGGGGAGGATTGATGAGCCTTTGTCAATGGCGGTGATGCGCAAGGCCATTGACGGTGGTGTAAATTATATCGACACAGCTTATCCCTACCATCATGGGCAGAGTGAATCCTTTGTTGGCAAGGTGTTAAAGGATGGTTATCGGGAGAAGGTGCGCCTTGCGACGAAAATGCCGCCCTGGCCGATTGAAACGGAGGCTGATCTTGATCGTGTTTTTGAAGAGCAGCTCAAACACCTGGATGTGAACAAAGTTGATTTTTATCTGCTGCATAACTTGAATGCCAGATATTGGCGCAAGTTCAAAAACCTGAATATTATTTCATGGGCTGAGAAGCGTATGGCAGAGGGCCTCTTCGATCATTTTTGTTTTTCATTTCACGATGAGTATTCCGTGTTTGAATCAATTTTAGATGATTATGACAACTGGGCTATGGCGCAGATCCAATACAATTTCATGGATGTCGATTATCAGGCAGGCCGGCGGGGTTTGAAATTGGCTGCCGACCGCGGCCTGGCTGTGGTGGTGATGGAACCTTTGCGCGGCGGGCGCATCGTCAAGAATCCGCCGCCTGTGGCTGAGGTCTGGAGAAAGAGCAACCGTCAATGGACCCCGGCAGAATGGGCCTTTCACTGGGTTTGGGACCAACCTGAAGTATCGACGGCATTGAGCGGTATGTCTACCATGGAACAGGTGGAACAAAATTTATTGACTGCGGACGAATCTGAACCCCGCAAGCTGACGGCCGTGGACCAGGCGGTGATTGATGAGGTACGCCAGGTGATTAAAAAGATGGCGCCGATTCCCTGCACACAATGTGAATATTGTTTGCCCTGTCCCAATAACGTGGCAATTCCACAAATCTTTGCTATTTATAACGACGCTGTCACCTATGACGATTGGGACCATCCCCGAAAAGCTTATCAAAGTCGAATGGCCGATGGAAAAGGTGCGGATCATTGTATCGAATGCGGCGAATGTGAACAGGCTTGCCCACAGCATATCGAGATTATAGACTGGCTGGCGAAATCCCATCAATGGTTGACGAAAGAATAATCAGGGAGAAGAGAAATGATTGACATCTTCGGAAAAAATTATTGAAACCGGTTGCATTTTTCTGGTATAATATATCCCATCGTTGTGCGAGTTATCATGAGGAGGACAAATGAAATATCGGAAATTTGGTTCGCTGGATTGGGAAGTGTCTGCCTTAGGCTTTGGCGCGATGCGACTGCCAACCCTGGAAGACGAGGAAGGCAAGATCGATGAGCCTGAAGCCATGGCAATGATCCGCAAAGCGATTGATGGGGGCGTCAATTATGTGGACACAGCTTATCCCTACCATGGCGGCCAGAGTGAACCCCTTGTCGGCCGGACTCTAAAGGATGGGTATCGAAAGAAAGTCAAAATTGCTACGAAAATGCCCGTCTGGAAGGTTAAGGAAAGAGCGGACTTTGATCAATTATTGGAAGAACAATTAACCCGCTTGGATGTAGATAAGATCGATTTTTACCTCCTGCATGCCTTGAACGCTGAACATTGGCAGAAGGTTCAGGACCTGGATGTGTTTTCCTGGGCGGAAAAGAAGATGGCGGAAGGTCTTTTTGGCCATTTCTGTTTCTCTTTCCATGATGAGTATCCTGTTTTTGAGTCGATTGTGAATGGCTATGATAACTGGACGATGGCACAGATTCAGTACAACTATGCGGATGTCCATTATCAGGCTGGGCAAAAAGGCTTGAAGTTGGCTGGGGACAGGGGGCTGGCTGTGGTGGTCATGGAACCGCTGCGCGGCGGACGCATTGCCCAGGATCCGCCCCCCCCGCCAGTCGCTAAGCTTTGGGAGAAGAGCAGCCGAGATTGGACGCCGGCAGAATGGGCCTTCCATTGGGTATTAGACCAACCCGAAGTATCAGTGGCGCTGAGCGGTATGTCCACCATGGCGCAAGTGGAACAGAATCTGGTCACGGCAGATGACTCAGCGGTTGGCAAACTGACATCGGAGGATCATGGGCTGATTGACGAAGTCAGGAAAGCATACACTGAACTGGCGCCCATTCCCTGCACGCAGTGCGAATACTGCCTGCCATGTCCCAATGGTGTCGCCATCCCTACAATTTTTGAAATGTACAATGATGCTGTCGCTTATGAGGCTTGGGGACACGCCCGCTGGGCGTATAACAATCAGGTGCGTGCCGAGGCACGAGCGGACAATTGCATCGAATGCGGTGAATGCGAAGAAGCCTGCCCGCAGCATATCGAAATTATCGACTGGCTGGCCAAGGCACATGAGGAACTGGCAGAAACTGGGTAGTGAAAAATGCACGATAGGCAGATGAATTCCTAGCGTATCATTTATGCTAGGAATTTTTTGTTCATTGGTGGCTTGCGCTCACTGAGTGAAGCTTCTATAATTCATACCATTATGGATGAGATAAAGGAACCGAACAAGAAGCCATCCCCATGGCGGTGGGTGCTGCTGGGCGCAGCGGTGGTATTGAGCGTGGTCTGGCTGGCATTGACGCCCCCCGGTTTGTTGGGCAAGGCGGATGCCTTGGGCTATGCGGTCTGCCACCAAATTGAAGCACGGACTTTTCATATCGGCGACCGCCCTTTTCCCCTGTGCGCACGCTGCACGGGATTGTTCGTGGGGGCGATGTTGGGCTTGGTCTACCAGATCCTTCAAAGGCGCAAAGGCAGGATGCCACCAACACCCGTGTTGATCCTTTTCGCTGTTCTGGCTCTGGCGTGGGTTTTTGATGGCGTTAACTCTTTTTCGATGTTGACACCCATGTTGCCCTCACTGTATGAAACCCAGAACTGGACGCGATTGTTAACTGGGACTGGGATGGGTTTGGCTGTGTCTGCGTTGCTATGGCCTTCTTTTATCCAGACAATGTTTACTCGCTGGATTGCGAAATCCCCATTGGGGAACTGGAAGCAGGTCGGGGGATTGGTGGTGGCTGCTGGGCTATTGGATGGCTTGATCCTGTTGGAAGTCCCATGGATACTGTATCCTCTGGCGCTTGTGGGCGCGGGAGGTGTGCTGGTCTTGCTGACGATGGTCTACAGCATGGTATGGGTGATGATCTTTAAAAAGGATAACACCTTTGAAAGCTTCCAAGAGTTGATGGTCCCGCTCCTGGCGGGATTTACCACAGCTTTGTTGCAGGTCGGTGCGATTGACCTGGCTCGTTATCTATGGACTGGCACATGGAGCGGTTTTAGCCTGTGAGGGGTTTGCGGATATAATAATTGTAGGTATTAGGTATTAGGTATTAGGTATTAGGTATTAGGTATTAGGTATTAGGTGAATAGGGAGTGGTTTTGGTTGGAGAGCGTTTTCGTGGGAAGAGAGAAAAAGAAGTGAGAAAGATGAATAAAGAGAAAGACATTATTACAGGAAAGTACAGGTATAAAAAATGGATATTTTAGCAGCTTTTGGGCTTTCGGCCAGTGCGGGGCTTAATGCCTATATCCCCTTGCTGGTGGTTTCTTTGTTGGCGCGTTTTACAGACCTGATCAGTTTGTCGGATCCCTGGAACGCGTTGGAGAGCTGGTGGATCATTGGGCTGTTGGTTGTGCTGTCTTTGATCGAATTTTTCGCAGATAAGGTGCCGGCGGTCAATCATATCAACGACGTTGTGCAGACCCTTATCCGGCCAACCGCTGGCGCGGTCCTGTTTGCGGCCAGCGCCAATGTAATCACGGATATTCATCCAATCCTGTCGATTGCGGCAGGTCTGCTGATCGCCGGCAGCGTGCACGCCGTCAAATCGGCGGCTGTGCGCCCAGCGGTCACTGCCACCACGGGTGGGACGGCTAATGTCCCCGTCAGCATTCTGGAAGACACGGTGTCGACGGTGTTATCCATTCTTTCCGTTGTGCTCCCCGTCGTTGTTGGCATAGTATTGTTGGTTTTGGCTGTTTGGATTATCTGGTGGATGACAACGCGATCAAAACGCGCTCAAACCTGATTCAATAAATGAACGTTGACCTGATGGTTGTTTTTAATATACAATAAGAGATATCAAAGGAGAATGTTATGTCTAATCAAGATTATTATCAGAATCCCCCGCCCCCCAACTACGGGCAGCAATCATCTTCACTTGCCGTGATCAGTTTGATAGCAGGTATTGCCAGCTTCATCTTTTTACCTTTAATTGGCGCCATAGCTGCCATTATCACCGGCAGTATGGCAAAAAAGGAAATCCGGCAGAGCGCTGGCCGGATGTCTGGAATGGGCATGGCGAATTGGGGTGTCATTTTAGGTTGGATCAATGTGGGTCTCAGCGTCGTAGGTGCATGCCTGGCCTTGTTGAGCATACTGGGTGTGGCGACCCTGCCGTTTTGTTTTATCCCGTTTGGTGATTTTAATTATTAATCACGGTTGTATCTTGGTCATATTGTAGTTCCCTGAGGAGGAATGAATGTCAGACGAAATTTATGAAGCACCTGAAGGAAAGAGCAACAAGACTTTATGGATTATCCTGGCAGTTGTAGGGGTCATTATTTTGTGCTGCTGTTGTTTGGTGGTTACACTCAGCATCGTCGGCGCAGCAACCGGCTGGTTTGAAGATATGTTCTACTATTATTTCACCCCAGCCTTACAATTGATTTAATATCTTTTAACATTCATCGAAAAAAGAAATGAGACGCTGTTGGCGCGTCTCATTTTCTATTTAATTCACTCTTTATCCTGCCGGATTTTGCTAATTCGATAAGCTGATCTAAACCCTCCTGCGCTCGCCAGCGGATTTCCGACCTCAGTTCTAAAGCCTGAAACTCGTCCTCATCCAACACCCGGTATTCCCCATTAGGGTAAACCAACACATCCAATGCCAAATCGACATAGGTGATCCTGCCGGGGGTGAATTCAGCAGGACGGGTGACATTGCAGTACCAGGCTTTGAGGTGATTGTCCTCCCGGTCATGAATCTCAAAAATGTTGTACCAGCGGTTGTCATAATAGCGTTCCAGGGCGCGGTCATTCCGCCGCAGGGTGATGCCCTGAAATGCAACCTCGTCAATATTAAAGAAGGCTTCTATCAGCAGGCTGTGGGGCTGGCGTTGAATGATGCGGCCTTGATACCGCCATGTTTCCCCCCTTTGGGGATTCAGTTTAATAACGGTTACCTGGTCTTTGTCGATCATTATCCTTTACTTTTTCCGTTCTCAAGGCAAAGGACATCCTCAGCTTGATATCCAACCGTCAAATCCTGGCCAATCTCAACGGGTTCGGGGAAGGTGATTGTGAAAAAGGGGATTTCTTGATTGATCTCAAGGGTGACGCGGTAGTTCTCGCCTTGAAAGACCTGATCAATGACTTTTCCGGTGATGTGGTTCGAGCAATTTTGCGGGTTTGGTTGGGCTTGTGTGGGCCGAAACAGGAGCGTGGTCTTGGCGTCCAATGGGGGTGCATCTCGGTCACAACTGGCGGTGATTAATCCCAGAGGGGTTTCCACCTTTAAGGGTTTTTGCCCTTTTACAATGCCAGTAATAAGGTTGCCCAAACCAAAGAATTCTGCCACCCAAACATTGCGCGGGTGGTGATAGAATTCGTGGGGCTTACCGCTTTGCAGGATGACCCCGTCATGCAGGAGTAATAGACGGTCGGCGATGGCGTAGGCCTCTTCCTGGTCATGGGTGACGTATATGGCGGGAACCTTCGTCTCCCGCAGGATGCGGCGCAGCTCCCGACTGAGCTGTTCCCGCAAGGTGCGGTCCAGCGCGCCGAGGGGCTCATCCAGCATCAATAGGCGCGGCTCTGGCGCCAGGGCACGGGCCAGGGCGACGCGCTGCTGCTCGCCGCCGGAAAGCTCCGTGACCTTGCGCTTGGCGAAATTTTGCATGTTGATCGTTTTCAGGGCAGCATTGACCCTCTCATTGATTTCGGATTTGGGGTGGTCTTGCATCCGCAAGCCAAAAGCAATATTTTCGGCAACATTGCGATGGGGGAAGAGGGCGTAATCCTGGAACATCAGGCCGAATTCGCGCAGATGGGCCGGTGTGCGGGTCAGGTCTTTGCCTTTCCACAACACCTGTCCACCCTCCGCATCCTCCAGTCCAGCGATGATGCGCAACAGGGTGCTCTTGCCGCTGCCAGAAGGCCCCAGCAGGCATACGGTTTCATCCTGATTAACTTTAAATGAGACCTTCTTGAGCAGGGGCTTGCCCTCGTAGGTCTTCTCAATATCTTTGACGGTGAGCATCAGGCTAACTCCTCGCTGGGGGAATGAAGGCGTTCGATGACAAGGATACCACCAGCACAGGCCAGCATCAACAGCGTGGACATGGCCAAGGCCTGGCCGTAATTCAGCGCACCGGGTTGAGAGATATAGCGATAAATCGCAACCGGCAGGGTGGGATATTCGGGACGGGAGAGGAAGGTGGAAGCACCAAACTCTCCCAGGGAAATCGTCAGGGCGAAGATGGCACTGACCAGGATGGAGGGCGCCAGGAGGGGGAGATCCACTTCCCGCCAAACCCGCAGGGGCGCTGCTCCAAGAACACGGGCAGCGTTTCTCAGAGAATTGGGGATGCTTTGCAGGGCTGGCCCCAGGGTGCGTACTACAAAGGGAAGGGCCACCAGGCTGTGGGCGATGGGCAGCAGGATGGGGAAATTCAAGCTGCTGAAAGGCGGCCGATTGAAAACGATGATGAACCCCAACCCCAGGGTGATGGCGGATGCGCCCAAGGGAAGCATGAGCAGGGGGTCCAGCACAGCATTGATGGGCGTCCGCTGTCGGAGGGCATAAGCGACGAGAAGTCCCAATGACACAGTGATCAGGATGGTGACCAGGGCGAAAATGAAAGAGTTACGAGCGGCGGCAATGGGCGGGACATAAAACAGTGACCCTCGTCGGTTGACCCATAATTCCCGATAGTATTGCAAAGTCAGACCGCGCTGGATTTCTCCGCGTTCGCCTCGATTGGGTTCTAATTTCACAACTGACCGCAGGGCGAGAGAGGCCAGGGGTGAAACAAGTAATGTGAAAAGGATGAGGATCAGGAAAATAACAACTGCTTTTTCAAGCCCCTTGCGCGGCTTCCGCACGCCAACTTCACGTGAGCGGGGTGCGATTTCCATCGAGCGGCCGTTGGAAAGGCGATTGTGGCCGATGGTGATGATCAGGGTGCAGATCAATTGCAGGATGGACAGCACGCTTGCCAGGGGGAGATTCAGCAGGTGCAGTGCCTGGACGTAAATCTCAACTTCCAGGGTGGCGAACTGAGGCCCGCCTAACATGAGCACTGCGCCAAAGCTGGTGAAGTTAAACAGAAAGACAAGCAGAGTTGCCCCCAGAATGGAAGGGCGCAGCAACGGAAGAGTCACCTCCCGGAATACGCGCCACGGCCCAGCCCCCAACACTTTGGCGGCATGCTGCAGGCGGATGTTCTGGCGCGACCAGGCATTGCTGACCACACGGATGATGATGGTGGTGTTGTAAAAAACGTGGGCAGTGAGGATGGCGGGGAAGGTGTTAAGGAATTGGATGGGGGGTGATTCTAAATTGAAGAGGCTCATCAATCCCAGGTTAGCCCAGCCGCGCGGCCCCAATAGGGCGTTGAAGCCCGCTGCGACCACGACGGTGGGTAAAATGAAGGGGAGTGTTGAGAGGAGTTTGAGGAATTTTTTGCCGGGGAAGGTGAAGCGAGTGAACAGCCAGGCGCCGGGAAGGCCGATGATCAATGTCAGCAATGTGGAGAGGCTCGCCTGTCCGACTGTAAACCCAAGGGGGTCCCAGAGCTTCGTCCAGTCGAGGTTCGCCAAGCTGAAATTCCATTCGGGTGAGATCAGCAGGTTGAACAGCGCCAGCAGGGGCTGATAGAAGAAATAACCCAGAAATGCCGCCGGCAGCAGCCAATAGATCAGCGCTCGGAGGGTTGGGTTCTTGAACCAGTATTGGAGACGGGATTTGATGGGGGTCATGTTGTTGTTTTATTTAGAATGGTCATATTTATAATTGTACGCGCTGGTGAACGGAAAATTGTGAATTGTGAATCGTGAAGTGTGTATGAGACTCATTAGATTGAGCCTGCAGCGCGCGGGATTGTGAGTGGATTCATTGAGACTACTGAGCAAGCTTCCCCTGGGAGTATCAGCTCCCAAGGGAGGCGGTAGGTTATGGTTAATGCTATTTTATCGATATCCCTTGTTCACTCTAAAACCGTTTCTGTCCAGGCGTCAATCCACGTTTCACGGTTTTGATCGATCAACTGCGGTGAGAGTGTGGCGGGTTGGTCTGGCATCTGGACGTAGTCCACAAATTCAGGCGGCAGTTCCGCATTGGGATTGACCGGGAAGACGAACATCTGCAAGGGAATATCTTCCTGGACTGCTGGGCTGAGCATGAAGTCGATAAAGGCCTCCGCCAATTCCCGATGGAGTGTGCCTTTGAGGATGCCGGCAAATTCAATCTGTCGGAAGCAGGTGTTGGGGCCGATGATGGAGGTGGTGGGAGCTTCTTCCAACTCCGTCTCGGCGAAAATCACCTCAGCAGCAGGGCTGGAGCCGTAAGATACCACCATGGGCTGCGGACCCTGGCCGGTGGAGCCGCTGAAATTTGTATAGTAAGCAGTTTCCCAATCGCTGACGACCACCAATCCGTTCTCATCAAGCGCTTCCCAGTACGCCAGATAGCCATCTTCACCAAATTGGGCGATGGTGGCCATTAAAAAGGCAAGGCCGGGGGATGACGTGGCGGGGTTTTCTGCCACCAGTAACCCCTCGTATTCCGGCTGTGTCAGCTCTTCCAAAGAAGTTGGGATGGTGAGGTCATTTTCTGCGAAATATGATTTATCAATATTGATGCAGACATCGCCGTAATCAACTGGGAGGGCAAAGTTGTCTGGGTCTATTTTAAATTCCTCAGGAATCACGTCCAACAGGGGGGAGGCATAGGATTCGAAGATGCCTTCCTCCAATGCTCGGCTGAGAAAGGTATTATCCACGCCGTAGAAGACATCCGCTAGGGGATTTTCCTTGGAGAGGATGGCCTGGTTCAGGGCAGAGCCTGTGTCGCCGCTGCGAACGAAACTTACGGTGACGTTATGTTCTACCTCAAATTGTGCAACCAGGTCTTCACTGATGGCGAAGGAGTCGTGGGTCATGACCGTCAGGGTGCGCGGTTCAGGACTGCAAGCGACGAGGAGCCCCGCCAGTATAAGCAGGATTAGGAGAAAATGTGTGAGTTTCATTTAATTAACCACTCCTTTCAGTGGGTGGGGTTGTTTGGTGAATACAAAGTAATAAACCACTTTGGATAATGACATTCGCTGTTGATTCGCTCAGGCGGTTGCTGATGCCGCGGGATTGATATGGATAAAGGGTTTCATTTTTAAGGGGATATTTCAAGCCGTCTGTTTGGACACCCGTGACAGGACCGTGAAGGGGGATGAGGGATAGGCGCTGACCGGGTTCTCCCTGGATGGGGGTTGATTCCCGGATCAGGAATACCTGGCGTGTCCCATCCATTATGCGGACATCAACCCCTACAAGTTTGGGTTGGGTGAGGAGGAAGATATTACCCAGGGTTTGATCCAGGCGATTGCCCAAAGCGCCTGCGATCCAGATGACATCCGGATTTATTTCGAGAGCGGCATCGAGGGCCAGCTCCAAATCGGTTTTATCTTTTTCAGGCGGGTATTTGCGGACTTCGACACCCTGCCCCTCAAAGCGCTCCACCTGTATGGGGTCAGCAGAATCCAGGTCGCCGATGATGAGGTGGGGGATTAGATCCAGGGTTGTCAGGTATCTCAATCCCCCATCGACAGCGATCAGCACGTCATCTTGCGTTAACTGTCCTTTTACATGTTCCGGGAGTGGAAGCTCGCCGTTGGCAAACAGGACAATTCTCTTTTTGTTGGTATTCATAAAAAACGCCCTTCCTTTTCCGGGGAGGGCTTTTGCTGCTGATCAATTTCATCCCTCCGCCGGCATTATCCGGATCAGGTCTTGCGGGTCAAGGACTTGCGTCCTCCTCTCAGCCTGGCGGTTCAGGCTCCCCGTTCAACTGTCAATCGTATGGTACCACAGCGGCAAGAGTGATGTCAAATGAGCAATAACCCAGGTCAACGATGGCGAACCGTCCCCCCTATTGTTCAAGGGGCTTGATAAAATGAACTTATTATAAACTTTGATTGTTTTGAAGTATTAACTATGATATGATAAAGACAATCGTCGGGGAATCAAAAATGCTTTCATCATGAACCATTATTACATCGTTATATGTTTAATCTTGTCAATTAACTGGGAGGATAAGATGCGAAAGCAAAAGCAAAAGCGAATGATGATTATTAATGTTCTATTGATTGGCACATTACTCCTGGCAAGCTGTTCTTCGGGTGTTGCTGAAGAAACCGTTCAAGAAGAAACTGTCGCTGTGGAACCAGAGGAAACTGGCGTTGAGGTCACAGGGGAACCATCTGATATTAATCAGGACAAAGAAATCATCGCTGGGTGGTTGAGTAGTGACCTGCTAACAGACACCATTATGATGAGTTCACCTCATGATGATGATGAGGTGGTACTTGTTCCTCAATATTCGGAAGTTGTTGCCACAATCCCAGACGCGCATTTGGGGGAGGATTATGATGAGGAACAATTGAGTCAACTGGAATGGATTATTGATTCCGATACAGGTGAAGATTTTGATGACCCTTTTATCGTCGCCACCGGAGATTCTTCGCTTCTGGTTTTTAATACCCCTGGGGATTATTATATTGAAGTTTACGATGACAATGTTTTATGTTATGTATGTGATGTAAAAGTCATTTCTTATGTTGATTCTCACGAGCTTGTATATCAATATGCTTCGGATTTGATAGGTAGTGAAGAGATGAAAGCTTTTTCGGAGTTTGTGATGAATAATGATATCGTAGAACAAATGAATGAAGAAGCCAGATATGAAGCTGAAAGTTATGGTTTTGAATATGAAAGTCTGGAGGACTTTGATTATCTTCAAGACGAGATAATCTCTTCACTTGATGATGCTCTTGAAGAAGCATATGAAATTCAAAGTAATATTCACGATAAAGGGATAGGCGTTCTTGCATCAGCTAATGAAACCGCTCTATTGGATGAAGAAACGAAAGATCCAAAACCGTTTCTCGAAGTAGCTCAAGATTTTGCACTTGATGTGCTGGGTATTGACAAGGAAATTGTCGAATATCTACACATTAAGCAGGCTATGTCTATACTATGTCATCAAATTTCAATTCTGATACGGCAGAACACCGAATTTCCGGGTTTGCCGAAATACAAAAAAACAGAAGATTATAAAAAAGATTATCTAGATGATAAAACGTCCATGTCTTATTTGAATTCTGACAACCTTTCCAAAGATACATATACTTCGTATTATGGCGTCAGAGAGATGGCTGTTAATGTCCAATCACTCCCTGAGAATACTCTTCTCAGCTTTGAGGTTATTGAAACGAATGCATCATTGACTATCGATGAAATGCCAGAGGGAACGGCTATTTTTATTCGTTTAAACAAAGGCACAATTACTCTAACTGGTAGTGGAGAAGGATTACTATTAGTGGGGATCAATTGTGGTGAGATATTTATTAATAATAATGAAGGTTATGTAAATAATATTCTGAATTACGGTGAAATCACTGTGGCAGAGAATGAAAACCTGATCTTGATAGGAATAAATAACAAAATTGGAAAGTTGATGGTCGGTAATACTGGTGAGAATAGTTTGCTTAATCACACTGAGTGGATAAAAGTCGAAAGCAATTTCGGAATAATTGAGATTGGTCAGCCGACTAAGAATAAAACGGGTTTCACCAACGGTAACAAGGATGAGATTTATATTACAAACAATAAATTTGGAGCCTCGATAAAAATCTTCGCAAATGATGATGATATCTATATTAATCAAAATTGGGGAGAAGTGGAGGTTGGTGGGATAAACGAATATGGTATGCAAGGAAGCAACAATGACAGAGTCTTTATTACAACAAATGTTTATGGAGGTAAAGTTTTAAATCTAGATAGAAGTGATGTCAGGATTAAGATTGATCGAGGAACTTATTATGAACCTTGATAAGGAGAACATGTAAGTACCTTCCCTGCTTAGTCATTTACACACTTTTTCTGACAGTCTCGAGATTGGATTTTTCCATCTTCTTTAAACAATCAGACGACCATCGAGGGTGATGGCCGTCTGAGGTCATTCGGGACTATAAGGGCGTTATTGTTGATCCGTCAGAAATTCATTGACTTCAGCTTCCGCTTTGGAGCGGGTCAACTCATATTTCTCCTGGATGGTGCCCACGAGCTGATCAAATTGACCGCTGATTGTGTCGAGATCGTCGTTTGTCAGCTTTCCCCATTTCTCCTTGACTTTGCCGCGCATTTGTTTCCATTGACCTTTAAGCAGTGTTGAAAGATCCATTTTTTCCTTCCTCCTATAAATTGGATTGATTTGTTATTTATTTTTCAACAACTTTCAGTATTTTCATTGTAAGCTGCAGTAGATGGATTAGTAGAGAGGAATAGGTTAGGAAAAGGTTGGATAATTGTTATCTCTGATGGGAACGGGTTAAAAGGGACATCCGATAAAGACGAGAGCTGATGGGTTACTACCTGAATGACGAGTTTATCTTTTAGAATTGCTGGAATGCAAGAGGTTGGGTAAAATAAATTAGTATTAATGGTTTATTCGTTATGATTGAGGGTATTAACGATTTAATGACGTTTCGCAAATTTCAGATTGGTCTTGACTCTTGAATTTCAATTTGTTATAATGATTGCTTGCGCTTTGCGCATAGTAATTTATTTAAGCAGGACTTATTTTTTTGTTAATTCCCGGCAACTTTAGTTTCCCAGGAGTGATGAATGGCAGAATTATTGCCCACGAAGTCGTATAGACGAATTCCCGTAGGATTGGAATTACCCAAACTTATTCAAGTACAAATGGATTCCTTTGAGCGCCTCAAGCGAGAAGGATTCAATGCTTTATTCGGTGAGATTTCACCGATTGAGTCATACAACAAGGGGATGCAGCTTTATCTCCCTTGCAATGATGCCATTTCAAAAGAGTGGGATTTGAAATTTTGGTATGAGGAACCCAAGTACACAATTGAGGAATGCCTTGAACGTGACTTGACCTATGCCAGCCCTCTCTATGTCACAGTTCTGCTCAAGGGTAAAGAAATCCCCGAACCGATCAAACAAGATTTGTTCATGGGCGATTTCCCAGAAATGACCCCCAAGGGGACCTTCATTATTAATGGCACTGAGCGGGTCGTTGTTTCTCAGCTGATCCGTTCCCCCGGCGTTTACTTTGAACGCGAGATGGACAGGGCTACCGGCCGGTTCCTCTCCACTGCCAAGATGATCCCGGACCGGGGCGCGTGGATGGAGTTGGAGACGCGCAAGAACGATTACCTGATCATCAAATTTAATCGCAAACGCACAACCCCGATCACCATTTTCCTGCGAGCGCTGGCTGTGGTGGATGATGGCATGGGTGAAGACGGCCCGATCCAAACGGGCACTGATGAAGAGCTGATTGAGTTGTTCAAAGATGTTGACACAGACACAGACCGACTGTTCATCCCGACCACCATCAACCAGGAACCCGCCTGGGATTTAGAGGATGGCAAGACGGTTGCCGAAGCCGCCTTGATCGAATTCTTCAAGCGATTGCGCCCTGGCGATCCGCCCACGCTGGAAAACGCCAAGGAATTTCTTGAAGAACAGCTCTTTGACCAGAGGCGTTATGACCTGGAACAGGTCGGGCGCTATAAACTTAACCAAAAGCTGGATCAGGATATCCCGATCAGCCACCGCACGATTACCAACTCGGACATTGTGCGCATTGTGAAACGGATGATCCAGATTAACAATGGCACCGAACGCGAAGATGACATTGACCATCTCGGCAACCGCCGCGTTAAAACCGTTGGCGAGTTGATCTCGAATAAATTGCGTGTCGGGCTGCGGCGGATGGAACGAGTCATCCGTGAGCGCATGTCGATCCGTGACCAGGATCAGGTTTCACCGACCAGTTTGGTGAACATCCGACCAGTCGTGGCATCGCTGCGTGAATTCTTTGGCTCAAGCCAATTATCCCAATTCATGGAAGAAACGAACCCCCTCTCCGAGCTGCGTCATAAACGCACCCTTTCGGCGTTGGGACCTGGCGGCTTGCGACGTGAACGCGCGGGCTTTGATGTACGCGACGTGCATCATACCCACTATGGCCGCATCTGCCCGATTGAGACTCCCGAGGGACCGAACATTGGTTTAATCGGCCGTATGGCCACATATGCCACCGTGAACGAGTACGGCTTTATCGAAACACCGTACCGCAAGGTGATTAAGGCCCTAAAACCCAAAGATGACCTGGTGGGCCGTGAGCTTCGGGAAGATATCAAGGACCCGAAGAACGATAAGGTGATTGCCAAGAGCGGTGATCGGATCACCAAAGACCTGGCCAAGAAACTGGCAAAGCTTGATAAGGATATGATCCTGGTGACGCCCTTTGTTTCTGATCAATACGAGTATCTTTCCGCAGATCGGGAAGATAAATTCGTGATCGCTCAGGCGAACGCACCCCTGGATGAAAACAATGAGTTTACACGACGTGTTTCCTGTCGATACCACTCTGGCTTTCTCCTTGGCAACTCCGAACAAATTGATTATATGGATGTCGCCCCGCAGCAGATTGTTGGTGTGAGTGCGGCGTTGATCCCCTTCCTGGAGCATGACGACGCGAACCGCGCTTTGATGGGATCGAACATGCAGGCGCAGGGTGTCCCACTTGTGCGCCCTGAAATCCCGATCGTTTCGACGGGCATGGAAGCTCATTCCGCTGTTGACTCCGGCCAGTTGGTTGTGGCTGAGGAAGATGGAGAAGTCGTTTCTGTGACAGGGAGGAAGATTCAGATCCGCGAAAAAGGCGGAGATATCCATACTTATTCATTGCGAAAATATCAACGTTCCAATCAGTCAACCTGTATTGACCAGCGTCCTGCCGTGACCAAGGGCCAGCGGGTGAAGAAAGGCCAGATCATCGGCGATTCATCCTCATCCGTGGATGGCAACTTGGCATTGGGTCAGAACGTTTTGGTTTCTTTCCTTCCCTGGGAAGGTGGTAACTTTGAAGACGCAATTCTGATTTCAGAAAAATTGGTTCAGGAAGACCGTTACACTTCTGTGCATATTGAGAAGCACGAGGTTGAAGCCCGTGATACAAAATTAGGGCCCGAAGAAATCACACGGGATATCCCCAATGTCGGCGAGGAAGCCATCCGCAACCTTGATGAGCATGGGATTATCCGCATTGGCGCTGAAGTAGGGCCCAATGATATCCTGGTTGGAAAAATCACCCCCAAGGGTGAGAAAGAACTCACCCCTGAGGAGCGTTTGCTCCGAGCCATTTTTGGCGAAAAATCCCGCGATGTGAAAGATACGTCCCTGCGCATGCCCCACGGTGAAAAAGGTATTGTGGTGGATGTGAAAGTATTCACCCGTGAAGAAGATGCCGACCTGAAGGCTGGCGTGGACATGATGGTGCGGGTTGCTGTTGCACAGCGCCGCAAGATCACCGCTGGCGACAAGATGGCTGGCCGCCATGGTAATAAGGGCGTGGTCTCCATGGTTGTTCCTGTGGAGGATATGCCCTTCCTGGATAATGGGCGACCGATTGATGTGATCTTGAATCCCCTGGGTGTGCCCGGCCGTATGAACATTGGCCAGGTGCTCGAAACGCATTTGGGCTGGGCTGCTGAACGCCTTGGTTTCCGTGCGGTGACGCCTGTGTTTGACGGCGCAACCGAATATGAAATTGAGGCGGAGCTGGCACGAGCCTGGATGATTGATCAGGCTTGGAAAGTGGCCGGCGAAAAAGCCTGGGCATGGTTGAATGAACAAGAATATGATCCTGAGATGATTAAAGATGACAACGAAGTCCGTCTGCTCTACCTGGAAGAATGGTTGGGTGAACGGGACTATGAAGTCTATGATCTCGTTTCAGATCAACGTTATGCCCGTCGGGCGACCATGAGAGAATGGCTGCGGGATGAGGGTTATGATCCGGATAAGATTATCGCCTTCGAAACCGACGAAATCGGCGTTGATGAACGCTATGACCAGGACACCCGAGCCATTGAAGCTTGCCTTAAGTTGTGGATGGCTGACATGGGTGAGAAGGTCAAAAAGAGCCTCTCCGGTGAAGAACTTCGCGAGAAGGCACAAGAGGTGATGAAGAAGACAGACCGCCCGATGCCCACACTTGGCAAACAGAAATTGCGTGACGGAAAATCTGGCGAGTATTATGACCATCCCAGTACGGTTGGCTTGATGATGATCATGAAACTGCACCACTTGGTCGAAGACAAAGTCCACGCCCGGTCCACCGGCCCTTACAGCCTGGTGACCCAGCAGCCCCTGGGCGGCAAAGCCCAATTCGGCGGACAGCGCTTTGGCGAGATGGAGGTGTGGGCTTTGGAGGCTTACGGCGCTGCCTACACATTGCAGGAGATGTTGACCGTCAAATCGGATGATGTGACAGGCCGTGTCAGCACCTATGAATCAATCGTAAAGGGCGAACCCATTGAAGATCCCGGTATCCCGGCCGCCTTCAAGGTGTTGGTCAAAGAAATGCAGAGCCTGGGCTTGAACGTGGAAGCGGTATTGGAAAGCGGCGAAATCGTCAAGTTTGGCAAGGACGACGACAGAGCAAAAATGCCAAATACCCCGACCGGTTTAATTAGCATTGGCAGGAATATATAGGGTAAGCTTAAAGGGAACCAATCTGCCTTGACGCCCCCTGGCACGCATGGTAGAATCATCCCTCGTTACCTTCATACTGGCCCTACAAGCTCGGTCAGGTTTTGGAGGCAAAATTGGATAGCAGTGAGGCCATCTTGAAAGATGATGATGGCCTCCATTATTGGAAAAAAGTAATTATTAAGATTGAGGTTTGGAGGCATCATGCCAACGATCAACCAATTAGTACGCAAAGGCCGAAAGTCGAAACGTAAGAAGAGCAAAGCACCTGCCTTGCAGTATACGTATAACTCGCAAAAGCAGAAACGTATTCGCCAGCCGAAGGGCGCGCCGCAGAAACGCGGTGTTTGCACGGTCGTGCGCACTATGACCCCGAAGAAACCGAACTCCGCATTGCGGAAGATCGCCCGTGTGCGTCTGACGAATCATATGGAAGTTACGGCTTATATTCCTGGCGAAGGCCACCAACTGCAGGAGCACTCTGTGGTGCTAGTGCGCGGCGGCCGTGTCAAGGACCTGCCCGGCGTCCGATATCATATCGTCCGAGGCACGTTGGATTCGACTGGTGTTGAGGACCGCGCTCGCGGCCGCTCAAAATATGGGGCAAAAAAGCCCAAGTAACCATCGAATTCTAGACGAGATTAGGGCGAAGCATTTAAATCGGTCTCATTGGGGATTGCTGTAAATGCTTTGCCCTATTTTAATTTTGGAGTTTTGTAAGGAGTAAGAATGGCGCGTAGATATAAACCGGAAAAACGAGAAGTCTCCCCTGATGTTCGTTATGGGAAATTGGACGTTCAGGAGATGATTAATCGGATCATGATCAAGGGCAAGAAAAGCACAGCCACACGGTTGATGTATGACGCCCTGGATACCATTGAAGAACGCACTGGCAAAGATCCGATTGAGACATTTGATGAAGCACTCAAGAATGTCTCTCCAATGATGGAAGTGCGCCCACGACGTGTGGGTGGCGCGACCTATCAGGTGCCGATGGAAGTTGACCCCAGCCGCCGAAAGACTTTGGCAATGCGCTGGATCATCACCGCGGCGCGGGCACGACCTGGGAATGCCTTCTCGGACAAACTGGCGAACGAATTGATGGATGCTGCTACCAATTCTGGCGCCGCCTATCGCCGACGTGAAGAAGCACATCGGATGGCAGAGGCCAACCGCGCTTTCTCCCACTTCCGCATCTAAGGCGAAAAGGATTGAATCAACGGTACAGGATGATTTGTTATGGCTGAGCAAGACTATCCGCTAGAACGATATCGCAATATTGGTATTATCGCGCATATTGATGCCGGTAAGACAACCACAACAGAGCGGATTCTGTTCTATACTGGCAAAACCTATCGTCTGGGATCCGTTGATGATGGCACAACGGTCACCGATTGGATGGAACAGGAGCGGGAACGTGGGATTACGATTGTCTCCGCAGCGGTGACAACTTTCTGGAAAGATCACAAGATCAATATTATTGACACACCTGGACACATCGATTTCACGGCCGAGGTTCAGCGCTCTTTGCGCGTCTTGGATGGCGGGATCGTTGTATTTGACGCTGTTCAGGGCGTGGAACCCCAGAGTGAAACGGTCTGGCGGCAGGCGAATCGCTACCAAGTCCCGCGTATTTGCTTTGCCAACAAGATGGATCGTGTGGGTGCGTCTTATGAGCGGACCATCCAAACCATTGAGGATCGGCTTGGCGCACGGCCCTTGGCAATGCAGCTGCCGATTGGCAAGGAAGAGAACTTCACGGGTGTCGTTGATCTTCTAACGGAACAAGCCATCGTTTTTGAGGATGAGCTCGGTAGCAAGCCGATTTATGAAGATGTCCCCGATGAGCTCGTTGATCAGGTCGCTGAAAAGCGGGCTGAGTTGGTGGAGCGAATCGCAGAGCTGGATGATGAGCTGACTCTCAAGTATCTGGAAGGCAAGGAGATTTCCCTGGACGAATTGAAAGCCGCTTTGCGGCAAGGGGTTCTGGATAACGAGGTCTCCCCAGTGTTTTGCGGTTCTTCATTAAAGAATAGGGGCGTTCAACCATTGTTGGACGCGGTTGTTGCTTATTTACCTTCGCCGTTGGATGTGCCCAATGTTGTTGGTACACACCCAAATACGGAGGAAGAGACCACACGTCCGCCTGAAGAGAGCGCGCCCATGTCCGCATTGGTGTTTAAGATTGTGACGGACACCTATGTTGGGCGATTGGCTTATATCCGTGTCTATTCTGGGAAAATACAAAAAGGCAGCACGTATTACAACTCAACACAGGACGAGAAAGAGCGCGTCGGGCGTTTGTTACGGATGTATGCCGATCACCGCGAAGACGTGGATGAACTGCACGCTGGCGATATTGGCGCGATCCTCGGCTTGAAGGAGAGTTACACCGGCGACACGTTGTGTCATCAATCATCCCCCATTATTTTGGAAGATATTACCTTCCCAGAGCCAGTGATTTCTGTGGCGATTGAGCCCAAGACCCTGGCCGATCAGGATAAGATGGGCATTGCCCTGCGGAAACTGGCTGAGGAAGATCCCACATTTAAGATTCGACTGGACGAAGACACCGGGCAAACGATCATTTCCGGTATGGGTGAACTTCACCTGGATATTCTGGTGGATCGTATGCTCCGCGAGTTTAATGTACAAGCCAATGTCGGCAATCCGCGGGTAGCCTATCACGAAACCATTACACAAACCGTATCCGAGGCTGAATATAAATTGGTCAAGCAGAGCGGCGGCCACGGCCAGTATGGCCACGTGGTGCTGCGGATTGAGCCCCTGGAAAGCGGTTCAGGGTTTGAGTTTGATGAGGAAATCCGTGGGGGCGCCGTCCCAACGGAATTTATCCCAGCGGTTGAGAAAGGCGTTCGGGAAGCGGCTGAAAGCGGCGTTGTCTCTGGTTATCCGATGACGGATATGAAGGTGACGTTGGTGGATGGTTCTTCCCATGAGGTCGATTCCAGTGATATGGCTTTTCGTATGGCAGCCATTTACGCGTTTCGTGAAGGCGTGCCGAAGGGAAAGCCTGTATTACTTGAACCGATCATGAAGGTTGAAATTGTTGCTCCTGAAAACCACACCGGAGAGGTGTTGGGGCAGATCAATTCAAGACGCGGCAACGTGTTGGGCATGGACCTGCGCCCGGGCAACGCCCAGGCGATTCATGCCGAAGTCCCTTTGGGAGAAATGTTTGGTTATGCCACGGAGCTTCGTTCTGCGACCAAGGGGCGGGGTGTGTTTACGATGGAATTTGATCATTACGCACCGGTCTCGAAAACGATGATGAAAAAGCTTACTGGAATGTAGTTAGTAGATATATTATTTAGATTGAGGAGAATGTTTTAAGATGGCCAAGGAGAAATTTGAACGA
>NPIE01003998.1_pt2 | contig 49289 bp, 45 predicted proteins | sample 8637661 | NCBI WGS metagenome assembly NPIE01 (sample SAMN07420842, study PRJNA396082) | bioreactor metagenome | isolation source: sample BA12 brine-fed electro-methanogenic bioreactor BA | place: Japan: Kochi | collected 2016-12-09 | reverse complement strand
TTCACTTTTCAACTTCACCTAACAACACTTTTTGGTATTTTACTCTTCGTGATTCAAATTTACATTGCCCACGGCCATGTCTAAATTGATGGTGAGGGTATACCCCTCATTCAAGGTGGAATAGGTGTCGTTTGTCAATAACCAGGTGCCTTGGGTGTTGATATTGCTAACCGTGCCTTGATTGTTGACCAACGCTTTCATGCCAGCAGGGATGATGATGGTGATATTGCTGATCCCGGCTTTGATATCCACTTGCATGTCGTGACTGAGACTGCTGCCTGTAAAATCCAGGGTGTAATCACCTGCGCCTGCGGACATGTTCATTACTTGGAAATTGGCATTGGCGAGGCCGTACAGTTTTGCAGATGACGCGCCTGTCGTAAAGCTGAATTCTTCCATGAGTTGGGGATTGGGCGTGTCAAAACGCATGATCGACTCGCTGGCGCCTTGCAGGATGCTCAGATTGGTGAGTTGCAATCCTGTGAAATTAAAGTTGTATTCACTGGCGCCGCCCTCTATGGACAGATCAATGGGAAGTGCACCTGAGAGGGCGAGGTCCCATGTGTTCTCGATATCTTTGGTGGGGATGCCTGTGAAGCTAAAGGGGCTGACCTGGCGAATCTCATAGGCATTTTCACGCCGTGTAAACTCCGGTTCCCACTGCTCGACGTTGTAGGTTATTGTGCCACTGACCAAGCCTTCAGCACCGGATTGTAAAGTGAATATACCGCCGGTCATGTTGAATTTAATTTTGGTTTCCTCTGTGTTCGGTGGCAGGCTCTCATTGATCGTAACAGTCCGCGTGTCAATGGTTTCCATTTCAATGTTATCAATGGAGCAGGCTAGTGTTGAAAGGAATAACACGACAATGACAGCTAAGAGTTGTTTTTTCATACCTTCTCCTCAGGTTTTAGTTACCATTAATAGAGCAGGAATGGTGCCAGTTGTGTTTTGATAGGCGTCCTCATTAAGCGTATGCATCATTCCGTTGCTGTTTCGTCTTCCTTGGTCGTTTCCTTTTCAGGAGCGTTCTCTTTTCCAAATTTCTTTTCACCCGTAGGCAGAATAACCTGGCCTTCTTCCAAAGCGGTTTCTGTGTGTGGGAAGGGGCGTGAGCCGAACAGCGTGACCACGGCTATACCCAAACCAAATAGGGCAATGACAAACACCAGGAAGCCACCAATGCAAGGGATCAGATCTAGACCTGTGGCGAGAAGGAACAGGACAAAGTTTCCGACAGCGGCTGCTAGAACAGGGTGCCAGTCAGATTTGAAAATGGTGGCTGCTATTCTCTTGCCGAGTTCATACCCCAGAGCAAGCCAACCTGCCAATACAGCCAGTCCGAAGGCCAAACCAGCCAGGATCACAACCGGAATTAGACAAATGGTGATGGTCAATATTATGCCGCCCACCAGCATCACAAGGGCAGTCAAAGCGCCATAACCCAGCATCAGCCAGGGTTGTTTGACTAAGGCTTTGGTCATCACTTCAGCCGGTTTGGGCATGATCAATAGCATTAATGCGCCCAAGGCGACAATGATCAGGGTTTGAGCTGTCCGTTTTGCGATTCGATTGAACCAGGAAAAAAACCGTACACCCTGGTTGGTGTTGATCCCCCGAAGGTTAATGCTATGCATCGGCATTTCTGGTAAAGGAAAATTCCATCCTTTGTAAATTTCACCTTCAATTTCAGCCCCACTATCATAGGTTACGAAGCTCGTGGGAGAATAAACATTGCCTTGGATGAGGGCGTCTTCCTCCAGGGTAATGGTGCCGCCGATGGATATTAAGTTTCCTTCAACGGTGCCGTTGATATTGCCGACGCTGCCTATTCCGACGACATCGCCTCTGACAACAGCACCGCTTTCAATGTCAATCACGCCGCCGAGAAGAATGAGGTTGCCGTCCAGGATTCTTCCGCTTTCAAGGGTATAAGGTTCGCCGAATACAACCTGATCATCTTCCGGCTGTGCTGCAAATACGGCAGTCGGAAAGGCAAAAGCGATGAAGAGTACGGTGAGAATCGTTAGTAATACTTTTTTTATTTTTTTCATCTTACTGTAACTCCTTTATGAGAGGGTTGATATAAACGAATGATTGAACTGACCCAGGTAATAATCAAGGTAATTAGGGCGGAGAAACTGCCCACGCCAAAAATGACCATGATAGGGATCAGAATCGGAAACTGGTTTGTCAGGGATTTGATCAGGTTTACAGCCTGATTGATGCGATTGGCAACACGTGTAAAATTGGCAAAAACCTGACCGAACTCATAGAACCAGTTTATGCTGTTAATGTTCAGCAGTAAGACACTCATGATAATCAGCCCAGCGATAGCGAATAATCCCAGGGTGAAGAACCACATCTTTCGCTGCTGGCGTTGTTGACGGGATATTGATAAGCGACCGTGCCAACGCTGGACGAAACCAGGTTTTGGAGAGGGAGTGGGATGGCTGGTAAGTGTCTCTTCGACCTGGGTTAGCGCTTCGGAAAGCGTTTGGCAGGTTTCACACTCGTTTAGGTGCGCTTGAAGGGTCTCTTGCTGCTCTTCATCCAATGGTTTTTCTGACAATAGCCAATCTTCAAAAGGCTGGTGACTCATGGGTTCTCCTTTCGTTCAGCGGGGCGGCTTCCTTCGATGATAGCCAGGCATCTGCAAGGGCACGCCGGGAACGGTACAGGCGGCTCTTAACAGCGCTTACGGTGAGGTCTAGGGCTTCAGCGATCTCCACTTCTGAATATTCATGCCAATAGCGGAGGACAATGGCTGCCCTATCTGTGGGTTTCAGGTCTTGCATCAGATCTTGAATTAAAGCTTCCTTTTCCTTTTCCCGTAACTCTTTTTCGGGAATCGGGGCATTTCGGTCCTTAATAATTTCCGCTGGCAGAACGTCCGTTGAGACTGTCGATAGGCGGCGTTTACGCATTCGATCAATACAATAATGTGAAGCGATGGAAAGGAGCCAGGTTGCAAAGGAGCGGTTGGGATCATATTTTTTTAAGTAACGGTAGGCTCGAATAAAGCTTTCCTGTGCAGCGTCTTCTGCATCGTTGGCATTACCTAACATTCGATAACAGAGACTGAAAACGGGTTTCTGGTATAGTTCAACCAGATTTCCAAAAGCATTATCATCGCCTTGCAGCGCCTTTTCAATCCAAAGGGCTTCTTTGTCGCTCACTCAGTCTCCTTGTCGCTTTTCTATAATGATATACGAGAAACAACAAAAAAAGTTGCAAACGCTAGAATGTGTCATTTTTTCCTCATAATAATATTTAGGGGATGATGAACTAAAAAGTTTACACGAAATATTTAACAACAATCCCCCTGGAATTAATTATCCTGATTGAGAATCCACCTAATTTTTCTTAAAATACCATTTCCTCGCGGCCAGACAATTTTTCCTTGATGCGCTGGACAACAATATCAAGATGTTCCGTTTTATGGACGAAATCAAGGTCATCGCTGCGGATCGTCAGCACGGGACAAAGTTCGAAACCCTGGATCCATTCTTCATAAAACCGTCCTAATAGGGAAAGATAATCTTCTGAGATACTGGTCTCGATATCACGTGCGCGTCGCCGGATCCGTTCCATTAGAACAGGGACAGGGGCTTGAAGGTGGATCAATAAATCTGGTTTGGGAAGTTTATTGACGATGAGCTGGTATAAGCGTAAAAAGGCGTGATAATCCCTGTCATTCAAATTGTCCATATGGTGCAGCGCACGGGCGAAAATATGGGCGTCCTCATAAATACTGCGATCGACGATGGCGGATTCAGGGATTGTTGCGAGATGGATGTGTTGTTCCGCTCTGTGCCCCAGGAAGTAAATCTGGAGATGAAATGCCCAAGATTTCATATCTTTATAGAAATCGGGCAGGTAGGGGTTATCCGCCACGGATTCAAAGGCCGTTTTCCATCCCAGCCGGTCACCGATGCGTTCTGTGAGGGAGGTCTTTCCAGCTCCAATATTGCCTGCCAAGACGATCATTCGTTTGGGCATAGATGCTCTTTTCTTTTTCTCGTCGCTGATTGTTGTGGGTTATTTCTCCGGCATATTGCGCTGCAGGAAGAGCTTGACCATGGTCAGATAGGGTTGATACTGCTCATAGCGCACACAGTGCCCAGCAGCGCTGATATGGCCAAACTCACCGTTTTCAAGGATCTGCACAGCCTCCACACCCAATTCGGGGGTGACAATGGCGCTCAAATCATTGTCGCCGGTGATGATCAATGTTGGGACAGATATCGCTTTTGCCAGGTCACGCCAATCTTCACGCTTAATCGGATCGCGATCAAAGATCGTTGGGTCAACGTCCAATTTCGACTGCGCCCATTCTTTCAAAATGGCTTCTTCCCAGTTAGGGGATTCTTTTTTCTTGAGTTTGATGAGCTCTTTAACCGTTTTCTCTTTAGCGGATTGGTTTCGTTCCTTCCACTCGCCCATCATTTTATTGGCTTCTTTGGTATCCATTTCCGCATCAGACCAGGGCGGATCTTCCAAAACCAGAAGGGAGAGCATGTCGGGATAGGCGGCTGCAAAGCTGGCAGCGGTGGCCGCACCCATCGAGTGGCCCATGACCCCAGGTTTTTCCAGTTCCAAAGCTTCAATGATGTCATGGAGGTTTTCTGAAAGGTCTAACGGTTTGTCAGGATCTATTCGTGAAGATTTACCATGGCCATACGCATCGTACATGATCAGGTCATAATCCGCTTCCAGGTCGCTGGCCAGTTGGTGCCAGCATAGGCCAGAGTCGGTGATGCCGTGAGCGAGGACCAAAGGGGGCTTGTTTACACCCGTGCGTGTGTAGAATAGTTCTATTCCATCGTTGAAAGTAACAGTATCTTGTTTCCAATCTTTGTTCATGTTCTCCTCCGCGAATGATTTTTCCGCTGTTAATTATACATAATCTTTTTTTGAATGCCAGCAATTACCGTCCTTTTGGCTTTGTGTCTTAAATACAAAACGGGTATTTATTATCAAATACCCGTTTTATCTCAGCTTAGCATTCGCTGTAGCCGCAGCTATAACATTTACGGCATCCCTCTTCATTCACCAATGTCGCTTGTCCGCATTCTGGACAGAGTTCGCCGATAGGGCGGTCACCTGGATTTGGCGAAGCATCCAACCCGGACATGGGCAGGGTCGGCGCTGATTCCCGCCATTCATCCTCCGGCACTTCGTTCTCCCAATGGCGGATGTAGAGGTATTCATCCAATGCTTTAGCGATACCGTCGGGAAGTGAGCGGATGCGGTTAGGGCCGAACCCGAGGGAACGACCACCGCCGATGCCGCCTAGTTGATCCATGATGGTCTTTAGCCGTTTGCGGGGCTCCACAGGCGATGAAATTCGCAGTAAGTATGAAATCAACCGGCCAATGGCCTCGGAGTGAGCGGCTGTCTCCGAGCCCGCTTTGGCGGTGTTGACAAAGACCTCAAAGGGTTGATTGCCGCCGTTTTCATTGACTGTGACAAAGGTCTTTCCGAGTGGAGTCTCAATGGAATAGGTATATCCTCTCAGGAACCGGGGGCGTGGCTTTTTGTTGTCATGCCAGATAGGGATTTGTTCGCCAGTTTTCGACAAAGCTTTGTCTTCATCAGCTTCATAGCCATTCTCGCTGAAAACCTCATATTTTGACTGTGCGGTATCGCGTGTCTCGAGTACGACGTGCTCTCGTGACCCTGTGACATAGACCGTGATGCCCTTGCAGCCCAGCTCCCAGGCAAGCAGATATGCATCCGCCACGTCCTCCGGCGTTGCAGAGGCGGGAAAATTAATCGTCTTACTTAAGCTGTTATCCACGAATGCCTGCAGTGCAGCCTGCATACGGACGTGTTCTTCCGCTGGGATATCCGATGAGACCACATAAACATCTTTGATGGCTTGTGGTAATGCCTCCACGTTTTGGCAGGTGCCGGTTTCCAATACCTGGTCAATGATTTCCTGCCGGATCTCAGGTTCGATGTTGGCTTTTTCAAGGGATTTTTGGAACTGGGGGCTGACATAATTCAATTGGAGATCATTTCCATTGTCATTCACATGGCGGATATAGGCTAGCGCGAAGACGGGCTCACAGCCGTACCCCTCACAACCAGCCACTGTGGCGATGGTGCCAGTGGGGGCGATGGTTGTCTGGGCTGCATTACGTATCCCGTTTTCTTTAATGCCCTTGAGGATAACCTCCCAATCCACCTTTGGCCGGTTATAGTCATGCTCATACTCTATGAGGGGTTGGGGTGGGGACCATTGGCGTTTATTGGGGTCGTAGATGCTCCCTTCGATAGCGGGGAAGCTCCCGCGCTGTTTGGCGAGTTTGATGCTGGTCTTCATGGCATGATAGCGGATGAATTCCATCACTTGAGCAGCAAACTCCTGCCCTTCGGGGCTACCATAGCGAATCTGCACATGGTAGAGCAAATCAGCCAATCCCATGATGCCCAACCCAATCCGTCGGGCCCGTTTGGCTGCCTTTTTCAATTCCGGCACAGCCGGGACATAAGCATTGGCATCCACCACATCATCCAGGAAGATGGTCGCCAGCTCAACGGTTTCCTTGAGCTTTTCCCAGTCAACGGTTTGATCCTGCCCGAAATGCTGGGCCAGGTTGATGGAACCCAGGCAGCAATTCTCATAAGGCCCCAGCCACTGCTCGCCGCAGGGATTGGTTGATTCCAGGCGATACAGATGCGGCACTGGATTGTCGCGGTTTGCTGTATCAAGAAAAAGCATACCAGGCTCACCGTTATGGTGGGCGTGTGTCACAATCCGGTCAAAGAGTTCCCGCGCCCGAACGACTTTATGGGTTTTAATGGGCAAACCAGCTTCAAGGGCATCATCCAGGTCGCCGTTAAAGTCTCGATAGTCGGGGGCTTTGACATCAGGGAAACGCAGTTCCCAATCCTGATCTTCGCGTACAGCTTCCATGAATGTATCCGTAATTCCTACGGAAATGTTGAAGTTAGTGATCGCATTCTCATCTGTCTTGCAGGTGATGAAACTTTCAATATCAGGATGATCTACCCGGAGAACACCCATGTTTGCGCCCCGTCTCGTTCCTCCCTGGGCAATCTCCCCGAAGGCTTCATCGTAAACCCGCAAGAATCCTATAGGTCCGGTAGCTTTACCAGCAGATGACTTGACACGGGCGCCAAAGGGGCGTAACCGAGAAAAACTAAAGCCATTGCCGCCACCGGTTTGCTGAATTAACGCCGCATTACGTAGTGTAGTAAATATGCCATCGTTCCTGCGGCCCATATCATCGGATATGGGGAGGACAAAACAGGCTGCCAACTGCCCAAGCGGTGTGCCTGCGCCGGTAAATGTGGGTGAGTTGGGGAAGAATCTCTTATCTGTCAACAAATGATAGAATTGGCGGGCTTGTTTTTCAACGTTTTGGTCCCAAAGCTCTTCGACCTTCGCGACGTGATACGCCACCCGCCAGAACATCTCCTCAACGGTTTCAACCGGATTGCCATCTTTGCCTTTGCGAAGGTAACGTTTCGAGAGCACCTGATGAGAGTTCTCACTTAAATCGATTTTCTGCAGGTCCTCAGGGAGAGGAGGGGTGTGTAATAAACCGGTCGATTTGAGACCAACATCTTCAGTCATGGATGACTCCTTTATTTACGTGTAAGATTCTTCGGATAATAATCGGTCAATTTCTTTGCGAATAGCTTGCAGATCGTCAAGCTGCAAATAGACAATTGCATAACGGATGTAAGCGATATAGTCCAATTCCATCAACCCCTGGATGACCATATCCCCAACGATACGTGATGAAACTTCAGATTTACCCATTCGCTGCAGGGTAGATTCAATGCCGCCGATCAGCCTTTCGATATCCGCAGCAGAAACAGGCCTTTTTGCACAGGCAATGCGAATCCCCTGTGTCAATTTGTCTCGATCAAACTCTTCCCGGGTTCCATCCTGTTTGATCAGCAGGGGTGTTGCCAGAATGGGGCGCTCAAGGGTGCTAAAGCGTTCACCGCATTTTAAGCATTCCCTCCTCCGCCGAATGCCGCCGGGGGCACCTTTGGTGGTGTCAACAACTCTGGATTTGCTATGCTGGCAAAAAGGACAATGCATCAATGGCCTTTCAAAGGTTGATTATTGGATGAAATTATCGCCCCCATATATGGGGGTAGGGAATTGCGAGCCCCCTATCTGTCAGGTGGAATTTCATTTTAGCATAGGGGAGAACCCAAATCAATCAAAGATTCGTATATCTATCTTAAAATATGTCTTTTTGGATGATATTTTAATGTACATTAAAATACATGCGCTTTATTGATTGGTATTAATTAGCTTTGGATTAAACTTTGCTTTATGTAGGATAAATTCATTCAAAAATGCTACCATGTGGTAAAAATCTAATATAATTAACCGCCGTAAAGGATTTATGTCATAGCGAGTCGTCTTTTTTGGATTATGTAAAAGCCGACTCTCTTGATAGAGTTAGCTTATTAGTGGATTGAGGAGGAAGAATTGAGTCAAAAGGAGAGAAAGGTCTTACAAGGCATTCCAGCCGCGCCTGGGTTTGCCCATGGGAAGACCTTGACGATTAAAAAAGAGAAATTAGAAGTACCTGAATATAAGGTTGAGGATGTTGACGCTGAAATTAAACGGTTGATGGACGCTTGTGATGAGAGCAAGAAAGAGATTGCAGAATTAAAAGAAAATGTCAGTGGACGAACCAAGAGCAATGAAGCTGAGATATTTGAAGCCCATTCGATGATCTTACAAGATGTGGCTCTCCTTGACAGGGCGAAGAAAGCAATTAAGAAGGGCGTGAACGCTGAAAAAGCCTGCATGGACGCCTTTGAATATTTTGCTCAGATGATGGAACAAATACAAGATGAGACCCTGAGCAGCCGCAGTATGGATATCCGGGATGTAGGCCATCGCGTTTTGGGGCACTTATTGGGTATCAGCGTTGGAGGAACGATTTTGACGGAGCCTGTTGTGATTGTTGGGGATGATCTGACGCCCTCTGATACGGTTAGTTTGGACAAGGACCTTGTTTTGGGCTTCTGCACAGCTTCCGGCGGACCGACATCTCACACCGCAATACTGGCGAAAGCATTTGGATTACCAGCCATCGTTGGGTTGGGTAAAGAGATCCTCTCAGTGAATGAAGATACCATTGTTCTCATCAATGGCGAAAAAGGCGAGGTGATTGTTAATCCTGATGAGTCTGAAAAAGAAGCTTTTGTGGAAAAAGAAGAAAAAGCCGAAGCCCAACAGGAAAAAGCCCGGAAAGCTGCCCAAGCCCTGGCAGTTACAGCCGATGGGGATCGAGTTGAAGTCGTAGCCAATATCGGTGGGGTGATGGATGCGCCTTTGGGCATCCGCAATGGGGCGGAGGGCGTTGGTTTGTTCAGGACGGAGTTTCTTTATCTTGATCGCTCCGCGCTGCCGACGGAGGCCGAACAAATTGAGGCCTATCAAGCCGTATTCAGCCATTATGAGGGCATGCCAATGGTCGTACGTACGTTGGATATCGGTGGAGATAAGGTGATCCCCTATCTGGACTTGCCCGAAGAATTGAACCCCTTTTTAGGCTGGCGCGGTGTGCGGATGATTGACGGTGCTGAAGACATTTTTCTTTCTCAATTCCGGGCACTCCTCCAGGCAGGTGTGGGTGTGGATTTGCGAATCATGGTGCCCATGGTTTCTGGTATCTCAGAAATTCGCGCCGCTAAAGCGGTGATGGAAAAAGCTAAAGCGGAACTACAGTCAGAAGGCAAGGCCTTTGCCGATGACATCCAATTTGGCATTATGATTGAGGTGCCATCGGCTGCGCTGCTGGCGGATCGCTTGGCGAAGGAAGTGGATTTCTTCAGCATTGGCACAAATGATCTCACGCAGTATACGCTGGCCGTGGACCGTACCAACAGCAAAGTGGCCAATTTAGCCAGCCCCTTTAACCCCGCCGTGCTGGCTTTGATTAAACGCACAATCGATAAAGCTCACGTGGAGGGCAAATGGGTGGGTTTGTGTGGTGAATTAGCCGGTGAGCCTCTGGCTGCGCCGATTTTGCTGGGGTTGGGCCTGGATGAGTTTAGTATGTCTCCAGCACGGGTGCCAGAGATCAAACAGATTATGCAAAACCTACACAAAGATGACTGCAAAGCGCTTGCAGATGAAGTGTTACAGATGGTGGACGCCGACTCCGTGATGGAACGGTGTCGTTTATTTCTTGAAAAATGTGGATTAAATATATAGGCAAGGAAAAGCAATGGCAAAAATTATTCGTACTGGTGCAATTGAAAATCAATCAGCGGATGCGGTCTATCAGGCCTCCGTCCCAGCTTTCGAAGCGGTAGGGTTTGAGGTGTGGAAAAAACGTCCGCTGGCCTGGCTTGCATTGGCAAAGAAAAGGGTAGAGGGCGTGGAAATCAGTGCCAATCTCGCTGCTCGTCCGTCATCCCCGGTGAGTTATACCCTGACGATGACAGCGGATAATCTCTCCGAGGAAACATTGGATGAGGAAGCGGATCAATTTGTTGAGAAATTTCAAACGAGTTTTGATGATTAAGGCTTGAAACCTACCTTATGAGTTTATAGGATTTTGAATAATTATTAAAGAAAAACGCAGGCGATCAAGCCTGCGTTTTTCCCTTTTAACCCAATATCTTGGACTAAGGAGTCAGGTTAACCCAGATATGGATTTATGAAAAGGCGTGCCCCAAGCATACCAGATTCTTGGGGCAAATTTCAACCGCTATTAGCAGCATCAAAGATATGAGGAGCATTATGAGGTTAATCTCTCATAAAGCTTAATGTTTAGTCCTGATTTCGCTTGCGCAGGAACGCCGGCACATCCAGATCGTCGGTGTTGATCCGGGTGGGGAACTCATATGAATTTGAAGATTTTCTTTCCACTGAAACCTCCTCGGTGTCATAGTCCTCCTTGCCCATCATCCGGGGCAGGGGCCGTTGTTTTGCATAATCATTCCGACGAGCTTCAGCTTTTGAGGTTTTGGCGCTGATGCTTGTCCCTTCGAACCCTGTGGCAATGACCGTGATGCGCAGGTTTTCACCCATGCTTTCATCAATGACAGCACCGAAGATCAAGTTCACATCGGGGTGAGCTGTTTCTTTGATGATGGCTGCAGCCTGATTGACTTCGAAAAGTTTCAGGCTTTCGCCACCGGTCACGTTGAACAGGATGCCGCGTGCGCCGTCAATGGTCACGTCCAGAAGTTGATTGGAGATGGCCATTTCAGCAGCCTTGGTGGCGCGATCTTCTCCGCTGGCTTGCCCGACGGCCATCAAAGCAGCGCCGCCTTCCGACATAATCGTCCGCACATCGGCGAAGTCCAGGTTGATCAGGCCGGGAACTGTGATCAGTTCCGAGATGCCCTGGATGCCCTGGCGCAAAACGTCGTCTGCAACTTTGAAGGCGTCATTCAGGCTGGAGCGTTTATCCACAATCTGCAGCAGGCGGTCATTAGGGATGATAATCAGCGTGTCTGCGTGTTCTTTCAGCGCTGCAGCACCACCTTCAGCGGCTTTGGCACGCTGGTTACCTTCGAAGGTGAAAGGGCGGGTGACAACGCCAATGGTCAGGGCGCCAATTTCCTTGGCGATCTGAGCCACGATGGGCGCAGCTCCAGTCCCCGTGCCGCCGCCAAGTCCTGCGGTGACGAAAACCATGTCGCTGCCTTTGAGGACTTCGTACAGCTCCTCTGCGGATTCCTCTGCTGCAATCCGGCCGATCCGGGGATCGCCGCCAGCGCCGAGGCCGCGGGTGGATTTGTCACCGATTCGGACTCGCACCTTGGCTTTTGAGAATTGCAGCGCCTGGGCATCGGTGTTGACAGCGATGAATTCGATGCCGGATAGCCCTTCATCGATCATCCTGTTGACGGCATTACAACCGCCGCCGCCGATTCCCACAACTTTTATTCGTGCAAATGATTCGGGTTGTGTGTTTCTATCCATCATTAACTCCTCTTCTTGATGCAATATTGACAATATTTGATGCTGTTTATCTCAGGGCAATAAGCGTCTGAGTAAATCCTTAAGTTGTTCGGTCCAAGGTTTTCCAGTTTTTGGACCAGGGTGGCCGATATATTGGCCGGTTTCACTCATCAATAGGGCCCACTCCAACAAACCAATACTTGTGGCATAGGCAGGTGAATCGAGTTGGTCGGTCAACCCCACCAGATTCTGCGGTTTAGCAATCCGAGCTGGCAGACCCATGACTTGTGATGCGAGCTGGCGGCAGCCTGGGATCAGACATGATCCGCCCGTCAGAACCACTCCGGCAGGGAGTAGCCCGTCATAACCGGAGCGCTTAATCTCCTGCAGGACGAGATAGAAAATCTCTTCCATGCGAGCTTCAATGATATTAGCCAGGTCTGTCCGCGCGATGCGGGATGGTGCGTCACCACCGAAACTGCGTATGGTGAATTGTTCTTCAGGATTGACGCCGGATAATAAAGCATGACCGAATTTGAGCTTGACCTCTTCGGCCTGGGTGATAGGAAGGCGCAATCCGTGGGCGATATCTACCGTGACGTGGTTGCCACCCACCGCCAGAACCATCGTATGCCAGACATCACCGTCAATGTAGATGGCGGTGTCCGTGGTGCCTCCGCCGATATCCACAACGGCTACCCCCATCTGGCGTTCGGTCTCCGAGAGTACCACCTCGCCGGAGGCAAGGGGATTGAGGACAAATTGTGAGACCTCAATGCCAGAGGCACCTACACATTGGCGTAAATTTTCAACTGTTGAGGCAGAGGCGGTGATGATATGGGCTTCTACCTCCAAGCGGTACCCATGCATGCCGATGGGGGTGCGAATACCGTCCTGTCCATCAATGACGAAGCCGCGCTGGATAACATGGATGATTTCACGATTGTGGGGGATGGCAACGGCTTGGGCTGCATCCAGAGCCCGGTCAATGTCTTCAATGTCAACAATGCCGCCTGTGATTCCTACCACCCCTCTGCTGTTGATGGAGGACACGTGGGACCCAGCCAGGCTGACCAGCGCAGCGTTGATTTCAAAGCCAGATGTCCTTTCAGCTTTCTCAATGGAGCGCGAAATCGCCAGGGCGGCTGCGTTAAGATCCACAACGGTCCCTTTGCGAAGCCCTTGGGACGGCTCAATGCCCACACCAAGGATACGCAGATTGCTGCCCTCTTCCACCCGGGCGACCAGGGTGCATATCTTGCTGGTGCCGATATCAATTCCGACAATAATTGGCTCGTCCATAATCAATTCTCCAAACGATAAAATGGCGCATCGATAAACTCAAGGCTGATCAAAGAGGGTGTGAGGTTTTGCTCCGTCAGGGTTGCGATGATGGTCTCATATTCTGCCAGCTTGAGTTCAATATCCATGGTGCCCTTGCCAAAATACACCAACCAGCCACGAGGATCCTGCCAGCCCAAACCAAATTCCGGATCATACTGCAAGACACTGTCCTGGGGAACGTACTCCATCAATGCCAGGATCCCCTGGACAAACGCTGGTGTTGTCCTCTCGATGCTCAGAGAGGTGGGCCTTAAATCGGTTTCTGAGACCTCGTTTTGTGGTTCTTCCACCGCTTCCGTTTCTTCACTTTGCAAGGCGGCTGATGGGGGGGCGCTGTTGGTAACCACCGTCAAAGGCACTTCCGCCTCACCACGTGTTGGGAAGACCACACCTTCTGCATCAATCCAATACGCCTGACCCTCTTGCTGCCATAGGATCAGCGGGTGGCGTTCGACCACTTTTATAGTTACTGAAGCCGGCAGACCGACAGAAACGTTAACCCTACTTAGGCCTGGGAAATTTTCCTCGACAGCGGATTGAAGCTCTTTGGGTTGAACCTTGAGGATGGACTTTCCGATCAGGTCCATTTGTGAGAGGAGTGCTTCCTGGCTCAGCCGTTCTGCACCCTCCAGGGTAATCGCACTCACTTTGAAAGTGCTGAAGCTTGAGAAGCTGATGATAACAAACAGCGAGAGCAGAAAAACCGCGCCGGAAATGAACCGCCAGCCAAACCTGATTTTGGGGAAAGCAGGAAGCTGTAATTCCGCCCCCTTCGATTTGAGGGGGACATTCACCTTGCGCCGTTGACGATTAACAACGGGAACGGAGGTGTTCTTCCGCCGAGTAACCGGAGCTTTATGACTGCTTTGTTTGCGCGTGGCGCTGTTCCCGATAGGGTTCACTCGGGTTTCGCTGCGGCTTTGCTGCCTGCGAGCACGGACTTTGTCTGCTCGGGTCTTCTCGTTCGACTGGCGTTTTGCCATTCTAGCTTCGAAACTCTCTTTCTGTCTTGTCGCGCTGGGACTTTCTTTCCAGCGCCAGGTCAATTAATCGTTCAATCAATACAGCATAGGGTAAGCCTGAGGCTTCCCACAGCTTGGGGTACATACTGATTTTTGTGAAACCGGGGATCGTGTTGATCTCGTTGAGGTAAAGGTCCCCGGTGTCACGGTCCATCAGGAAATCCACTCTTGCCATGCCTGCACAATCGGTCGCTTTATAGGCTCGGATGGCCAGTGATTGAATTTTTGCAATCATCTCCTTCGATAATTGTGCAGGGATCAGCAGTTCTGCTGTTTCGTTGATATATTTCTCCGCATAGGTGTAAAAGATGTCCTTGGGGACAACTTCACCCGGAATGGAAGCGGAGGGATCCTCGTTGCCCAAAACGCTGACCTCAATCTCGCGTGCTTGGTCAACGCCTTCTTCAACCAGGATGCGACGGTCGTATAATGCGGCTTGCATGATGCCTTCCATCAGATCGCTGCGACTGGTGCACTTGCTGATACCCACTGAGGAGCCCAAATTGGCTGGTTTGGTGAACAGCGGATAAGGCGCCAGAGATTCCGCCTTTTTAAGGCAGGCGTCCAGGTCTTCCTCAACTTCAGTGCGGTTGAAAACCTGATAGGGCAGGGTGGGGATATCATTGGCAATCATGACATCCTTGAACAGACCCTTGTCCATACAGGCTGCTGAGCCCAACACGCCAGCGCCCACATAGGCAACATCAGCCAGTTCCAATAAGCCCTGCAAAGTGCCATCCTCGCTATAAGTGCCGTGCATGACGGGGAAGATGACATCCAGACTCGAATACAGCATGAGTTCTCCATTGTCCCGGGTGTAGATGCCGGGATTTTTTGGAGAGGGGAGGAACACGGCAGATTGCAAACCTTCATAACGCTCGTACTGTAATTTTGTCCATAAGTTCTCACCGACCAGCCATTGCCCTTGGCGGGTGATCCCAATTTCGATGACGTCAAATTTATCGCGGTCAATGACGGACAGCACCGACCGCGCCGACATCAGCGAAACCTCATGTTCGCCTGAACGACCACCATAAATAACGCCGAGCTTTATTTTTTCATTCATTCTTTAAATTCACCTACCAGTTCTATTTCCGGTTCCAGGATGATTCCAAATTTTTCTTTGACCGTATCTTGAGCGATCTTCATCAGTTTCCAGATTTCCTGGGCACTGGCATCCCCAAGATTGATGATGAAATTTGCGTGGATGGGGCTGATCATCGCCTGTCCAATCCGGCGGCCCTTCAACCCTGCTGCTTCAATTAATCGTCCGGCGTAATCACCGGAGGGATTCTTGAACATGGATCCCATGGAAGCACCGGGGGGTTGGGTCTCTTTACGGTGCGCTTGAAAAGCTTTGATCTTTTCCCAGGCTTCATCGCGACTGGACTTGACCACATTAAAGATAGCAGAAAGAATCACCACAGGCATTCGCTCACGCTTGAGAAGGCTGCTGCGGTACTGGTAGGCCAATTTCTCAACCGGCCAATCCTGTATGCCTTGATTAGCGTGCAAGATCTTTGCCACCTTCAAACTCTGCTCCATGTCGCTGCCATGAGCGCCAGCGTTTCCGTAAACAGCTCCGCCGACCGTTCCAGGGACAGGTGCTGCCCATTCCATGCCGCTCAGGCCTCGCAGCGCCGATTGCCTGGCGACCGTGCCAAGGATAGCGCCGGATTCCGCCATGATGGTGGGGGAGTCGGATTCACTGTCGATGGTCAGGTTGTGGGCCCGGTTATGGAGGATAATGCGGTCCAGACCTTTATCGCTGACCAGGATATTTGAACCACTGCCCAATATCTGGAAGGGTACGGATAATTCCCATAAGGCCTGGGCAGCCTCAATCAGGTCGTCTACTGTGTGTATGGCGACCAAAGCTGGGGCTTGTCCGCCCACCCGGGCGGTGGTGTAGTTGGCCATGCTGACATTTTCCTGAAGCCTTGAACCAAATATTTCTCTGAGTCTATCCAATGGCATCTGCATCATGCCTGACCTCGCAATCCAGCCAAGACTTTTTGGCTGACCTGAGTGGCCTTGCCTGCGGAGAAGGTGATCAGGATATCTCCGAATGAAAGGTTTTTCAGCAGGAAGTCCGCCGCGCTCTTGAAATCAGAGATGAAAACCGCCTTATTTTCTGGCAGGGCGTCCACGAATTTTTGTGCCGAATATCCAGGGTTTTCTTCCCGTGCGGCATAAATTTTGAGGATAATTGCCTTATCCGCCAGATAGAGGGCCTGAATAAATTCATCTTCCATGATTTGCGTCCGGGAATAAGTGTGGGGCTCCCAAACCGCCCAAATCCGTTGATCTGGATAAAGTTCCCGCGCTGCTTCTAGGGTTGCGGTGAGTTGTGTGGGATGGTGTCCATAATCATCAATCACGGTCACACCCTTGGCTTCTCCAATGACCTCAAAACGCCTGCCCGCACCGGTAAATTGCTCAAGGGCATCGGCAGCTTCGCCCAATGGAAGGCCCAAAGCGTGAATGGCAGCCAGTGCAGCCGTTGCGTTGAGGGCATTGTGATGTCCGGGCACATTTAGCTGAACCGAGACCAATTCTTCAGCATTGGGTGGATCGGGTTGATAAACAAGGTCGAATTGTGGATAACCGTTGACCATCCGGATATCCTGAGGTTTGTAAGCGGCTCGTGTTGATGTGCCGTACCCCAGGATTTGTGTGGGTGAGTCTTTGATCTCATCCATCAACACCTGCGCCTGAGGGTCATCCAGGCAAATCAAGGCCAATCCATCAGAGCGCACCCGTTTCAGGAATTCAAGATAAGCCTCTCGGTAGTCGGCCTGGGTGGGGAAACAATCCGGGTGGTCATGTTCGATATTGGTGATGATAGCCATCTTGGGTGAAAGCCCCAGGAACATATAATCATATTCATCAGCTTCAATGGCGAAGTACAACCCTTTGCCAGCTTTTGCATTGCAGCCTAATTGACGCACCACGCCGCCCACGATGAAGCTCGGATCGGTCCCTAAACGATCCAGCATCCAGACAAGCATGGCGGTGGTGGTGGTCTTACCATGGCTGCCAGCGACGGCCAGGGTGTCTTTATCCCCGGTTAATTCTTCCAGGAAATCCGACCGCTTCAGGACGGGAATGCCCTGTGCGCGTGCGGCGACCACTTCGGGATTGCTATCGGGAATGGCAGAGGAGCGGACGACGAGGTCTGCGCCAGCGACTTGTTCCGCGGCATGCCCCAGGAAGGTGCGAACGCCGGCGGCTGTGATCGCGTTAAACAGCGGCGAAGCGGTTTGATCTGAACCGCTGACGGCGTATCCTTTTTCCAGAAGTACTCGGGCGATGGCGCTTAGTCCTGTGCCGCCAATCCCGATTAAGTGAATATGTTTCATCAGATAAACACCACCAAAATAAAGACGAATGCAAGGGCGACCGCAATATATATCAGGGGGCTGACCAGCCATTGGGGGGGGAGAATTTCGATCAATCCCAAAGCCTGCAAGCCGGCTTCCGTGACTTCATCCGGTGCGGATATCCAATCGAAGGGGTAGCCCGCTTCCGATAGATAGAACCAGGCCGTGCCAAAAACCATGTACCCATTGACGGCTCCCAGGAAAATACCTAGCAATACATCCTGGAACCTGTCCCGGACGAACTTGCCGCTTTCGACCAACCGGGGGATATTGGGACCTTGATAGCCGAAAAAGACCATCACAGCCAGGACTGCGATCCGAACCCAGAATCGGGATTCGGGTGTGAGGGAATCGCGGATGAAGGGGATGAAGGTTTCCAGGATGGTGATGATAAATATGGCTAGCACAACCCCAGATGTCACCATAATCTCCTTTGCCCAGCCGCGCATCGCACCGATTAATGCGAAAAGGATAACGAACATCCAGAAGAGAACGGATAAACTGATCATGCCCTGACTCCCTTCTCGGTTTCATCGGATAATGTTTCCAGCATTTTGGCGATTTTCTGCGCTGCATACGGCGTGGCAAGGGAAGCCATCGCCTGGCTCATGCTTTCCAACCGAGCTGGATTGGTAATTAATCCTTGAATTTGACTGAGCAGTTGGGTTTCCAGGTCTTCATCCCGAAGGATCACCGCTGCACCCCGGTCTTCTAAATAGCTGGCATTGACCTTTTGATAGCGCCAGGCGTAGGGGTAGGGAACCAGGATGGCGGGCAGCCCAAACAGGGGATACTCGCCCAGGGTTGATGCGCCGGCTCTGGAGACGATCAAGTCTGCTGCGGCAAGCGCGGCGCCCATCTCGTGTAAATAAGGAAAAGCCTGGTAGCGTTTTGCTTTTTCTTGGGGCAAACTCTGCGCTTTGGCATCTATGCTTTCCCAATCCAGATGGCCTGCAAGGTGAATAACCTGCATACCCTCCAGGAGGGTGGGAAGGATGTTCATCAGGGCGTTATTGATCGAACGGGCGCCTTTACTCCCCCCAGCAACTGTCAGAACGGGGAGGGTGGGGTCAAAATCAAAGTAATTCAAGGCTTTTTCCCGAGTCCACTCGTTCAAGCCGGGACGTATGGGATAGCCTGTGACCGTCAATTTTGAAGGGTTAGGAAAATACATCTTTGATGTCTCAGTCGTCAATGCGATTTTGTCTGCGAACCTTGCCAGCGCTTTCAGCGCTAATCCTGGTTCAATATCCGGCACGTATAAAAGTGAGGGCTTGTTAACAGCGGCTACAGCCATTGGAAAGGCCACATAACCACCGGTGAATAGCAGGGCATCGGGTTCGAAATCCCGAAGAATCTTTAGGGAGGTCATGAAACCTCTGAACAGCTTCCAAATATTGCCAGGAAGCCTTTTCAGCCCCACGCCATGTACACCGGCGGCCGGGATGGATTTATATGGAATCTCTCGACGGGTAACCAATGTCTCCTCCATACCACCTTGGCTGCCAACCCACAGGACAGATTCTCTGTTTAGCCCAAGGGCTTCAAGAACGGTTACGGCGGGATACACGCCCCCGCCCGTTCCGCCTGCGCAGATCAACAACCGCACTGCGTGAACTCCTTTCCGTTGAACTCTTCTTGATAGACGTTCTAGATATATTTAAAATAATGCCAATAGATGTCAGGGACACCAACATGCTTGAGCCGCCTGAACTTATGAAGGGCAGGGCGTTGCCTGTGAAGGGGAGCAGCCCGACGATGACGGCCATATTCATCAAAGCTTCCAGGGCAATCCAGGCTGTCAGTCCGAAGGCCAGCAATGACCCGAATTGGTCAGGGGCGTTCTTCGAGATCACCAAACCGCGCCAGATGAGTAAGACGAACAACAGGACGACGAATAAACCGCCCAGGATGCCTAATTCTTCAGCGATGACGGCAAAGATGCTGTCTGTTGGCGCCAGGGGCAAACCGGTGAACTTGGTATCAGCCTGACCGATCCCGACCCCAAACCAACCGCCCTTGACGACTGCCTCAAGGCAGCGCTGGATGTGATAACTGCTTTCAAGGGGATTGTTCAGACTGACCAGGTAAGAATTGATCCGGGCGCGACCCGTCGGGTAAATGTAAATGAGGGGTAATCCAACAATAATGGCAGCAACAGCGACCAGAAGAATAATTTTCAAATCACCGCCCGCAAGGAAGAACAACATGACGCCGAGGAGCAATACAGTAATGGCTGCGCTGAGGTCGGGCTGCAGCAAGATCAACCCGAAAGTCACACCGAGGATAACAACCAAGGGCACCAGCGCCACTTGCATGTCATTAATCGAATCCTTGCGGCGATAGAGCCAGTAAGAGAGATAAATAACAATGACGGCTTTGGCCAGCTCGGATGGCTGGATGGAACCGCCTAAGAGCATACGGGTACGGTCATCACTGGGCTGACTGTTGACAATCAGTACGGCTAAAAGTAAAGCCAGTGTGCCCAATCCCAGTGGGACGAGGATCTTTTGATAAAAGTGATAATCAATAAACGTGGCGACGGTTGCAGCAATACAGCCTAACAAAACCCAAATCACCTGGCGGCTGAAGATATAGGTAGGTTTCCTTCCCATCAGGATTGAGAAGTCCCAACTGGCGGAATAAACCATCAGCAATCCAAATATCAATAAGAGGATTACGATCAGCAGCAAGGGTACATCAATCGGCAGCTGAAGGGAGCGCAATTGTCCAGTGCTGGATTTTGTTTTGTTTACGAAAGTTCTTTCACCCATTGTCTAAAACGCCTTCCGCGTTCTTCAAAATCGTTAAATTCATCAAAACTTGTGCCGCCTGGCGAGAGCAGGACGACATAATCCTGTTGAGCATATTCAGCAGCCTTGTGTACCGCTTCTTCCAGCCCATTGCAATGATCAATCGTTTGAGGTCGTAAGAAGGGGCTGGCTTCGCCTACAGCTTCGTGGATCAGATCAGCGGCTTCGCCGAACAGTATCAGGTGATCCACTTTTTGGCGTATCATCGTCGCCAGTTTGTCCCAGGGCAGGTCTTTATCCCTGCCGCCTGCCAATAGAATGATGGGACGGTCAAAGGATTCCAAGGCTGCCATGGTGCGTTCCGGGGCTGTGGCGATGGAATCGTTGTACCAATCCGCGCCGCCATATTCCCGGACGAATTCCAGACGGTGGGGCACACCTTCAAAGGCGACAATGCCGTCATAGATCGCTTGCAAGGAAAAGGTCGCTGCGGCAGAGATAGCAATAGCTGCCAATATGTTATATAAATTATGCGTCCCGCGCAGGTTGATCACATCCGTCTTCATGATCTTGGCGACTTCTCCCGTGGCCTGCAGATAGAGCTTATCCCGCTTGAGATAGGTCGCATCTTGTTTGTTGTAGGGCGGGTTCAAGCCAAAAGTGATCCGGCGGCCCTTGACCTCCGAATATAATTGCCGCACCTGGAAATCATCCCGGTTTAACACCGCGATATCTCCTGGGGTTTGGTGAGTCAGGATTTGGGATTTGGCTGAGATGTAATTGGACATAGTTTCGTGGCGATCCAAATGGTTTGGCGTCAGATTGAGGATGGCGGCAATATGAGGTGACTTTGTCATGATTTCCAGTTGGAAACTGGAGAGTTCCATCACCGCCAGATCGCCGGGCTTCATGTCTGCCACATATTGGATCAAAGGGTTGCCGATATTCCCGCCAACCCAAACCTTGTTCTCTGGTTTGCGCATGTCATAATGTCGTTGAGCGATTTCCCCAACCAAAGCGGTTGTGGTTGTTTTACCCGCAGAACCTGTAATCCCGATGACGGGGCAGGGCGTCTCTTCAAGGAAAATTTGTGAATCGTTTGAAAGGGGGATATGCCGGTGACCAGCTTCCTGGACGATGGACAAATCCAAGGGAATCCCGCCTGATAAACAGACCCAATCCACATCCTCCAGGATTTCAATCGGATGTCCGCCTGTGACCCAGGTAATATCCAGGTCAGACAGCTCTTCCTGAGCGTCCTGCAGGGATTCTTCGGGGCGGCGGTCGTTGAGAATGACCGACGCGCCTTGTTCCGCCAGAAAGCGTGAAAGCGCAATGCCCTGGCGTGCTGCACCGATCATCAGAACCCGTTTATCTTCCCATTTTGACATAAATTACTCCACCAAAATCAGGGCAATGCCCAGCATCGTGAATACCAAACTGACCAACCAAAACCGCTGTACAACCTGTGTCTCACTCCATCCCACCAATTCAAAATGATGGTGGAGGGGCGCCATCTTGAAGAAGCGTTTTCCCTTGGTCGCTTTGAAGTAAAGAATTTGGATGACAACGCTTAGGGCTTCGCTGACGGGAATCACCGCAATAAAGGGGATGATCAACCACTGCCCTGTCATTAGGGCGACAACGCCAAGGGTTGCGCCTAGGGCTAACGATCCCGTGTCTCCCATGAATAATTCTGCGGGATGGACGTTGAACCACAGGAAACCAAATAATGCACCAACCAGGGAGAAGCAGAAACGCGCCAGGTAGCTTTGCCCCTGGATCAGGGCGACAAAGCCGAAAGCCGCGAAAGCGGTAGCTGCAATCAACCCGGCTAGGCCGTCCAGGCCATCGGTAAAGTTGACGGCATTGGACATGCCGACGATCACAAAAACGGCGATGGGGATATAGAGAGGCCCCAGATCGATGGCTTTTTCTGCTGTGAACCAGAACAATTGAGGCACCTGGAGGATATCCCGCAGAGCAAAAGCAATGGCGATGGCAAAGACGACTTGAATGACGAACTTCGTCCTGGCACGCATGCCCAAGCCGCGCCGGGCACCTCGAATGCCTTCCCAATCGTCAATCATGCCCAGCAGGGCATATGACCACATGGTGAAGACTGGCAATAAGATGGACCGCCCAAGGAGATTGAAGCCAAATATGGATACGGCGTTGAAAAGCACAGTTAAAAGGGTTACCGGGATCATGAACATCACACCGCCCATCGTCGGTGTTCCTGTTTTGGTCATGTGCTCATAAGGTCCGTCTTCCCGGACGATTTTGCCGATCCGCCAAGTTTTGAGCAATCGGATCAAAGGATCGCCCCATATGATGGTCATTAAGAAGCTGAGGCCGCTGACGGCAATGATGACGGAGGTGTTTATCATGGGTGTGTTCCTTTCAACGCATCCATAATTTTATCCATGCGCATGCTGTTTGATCCTTTGACAAGGACAATGTCGCCATCTTGTATAATGCCATTAGCCGGTTGAGCAGCTTCTTGTGCATTTGGATACCAAAACACCTTGTCCTTGGGAAAGCCTTCCTCAAGGGCTGCTTCCGCTGTCATTTTCGAGCGTTTGCCCACCAATACCAACAGATCTGCAGCTTTTACGGCAGCTCTGCCAACAATTTCGTGGCCGGATTTTTCATAACGACCTAACTCCAGCATGTCGCCTAACACAGCCACCCGCCGGCCTTTTAGGCCGCTGAGAAGTTGTAGGGCCGCGGTGGTTGATGCTGGCGAGGCGTTGTAAGTATCATCAATGATGACGGCTCCGTTTGGCAGTCGATATTGATGCATACGCAAATCCACCCGGCTGGCAGCTAGAGCAGATGTGATTGTGGGCCAATCCAAACCTTCCGTCAGAGCAACAGCCACAGCCCTTAAAATGGTATAGGCCGAGAACTCACCCAGGAGAGGAGACGTTATAGGATATCTCTTATCCTGATAAGTCAGGGTGCAAGAAATCCCTTCCAGGCCGAGGGATTTGATGTCACTTGCCATCAAATCTGCGTCCTCCTGGATGCCATAGGTAAAGCATTGGGCTTTGGTTTTTTCTGCCATAGAGCGAACCCAGGGATCATCTCTATTAAGAATAGCCGTGCCTTCTGGGGCGGGGGGGAGGGATTCGACCAACTCCGCCTTGCCCCGAGCGATGGTTTCTTGTGATCCGGCGCGTTCGGCATGAACTGTACCGATGTTCGTGACCACGCCGACATGGGGTTGGGCGATCTCACATAGGGTGCGGATTTCGCCCGGGACGTAAAAGCCCATTTCCAACACAGCGCGTTCATGAGCTGTGTCAAGTTCGAGGAGCGTCAGCGGCAAACCGATTTCATTATTGCGATTGCCAGGGTTCTTCAGCACAGTATATTTCTGGGAAAGCAGGGAGGCAGCCAATTCCTTGGTTGAGGTCTTGCCAACACTGCCTGTGATTCCAATGGTGCGAATGGGATGCCCCTTACGCCAATAGCTTGCAATCGTTTGAAGCGCTGACAAGGCGTCTTCTACCAGTAAGCACAAAGGCAAAGATATTGTCATCTGAGCTGGTGTAAATTTCCCCTTTCGCATATCCAGAAGATGGCCTTCAGTGTCAACTTTTCGGTCAATTAATGCGACTTGAGCGCCTTTGTCGAAGGCTGCCTGCACGTAATCATGTCCGTCAACCCGTTCTCCGGGTAGGGCAATAAACAGGCTGCCTTCGACGGTCTGGCGCGAATCGATCACGGCACTGTTGATGCGCACATCCAGCGGTGCTGTTTCGTGATCGGTCAGGGCGATAATGATGTCACTCAGTTTCACCAGTAAAATCCTTTTTCAATCTGAACTTATTGTCATCCGGACATCGTCCGGCGGAATTTTCATTAATACAACTAATTTTTCCACGACGTCCTGGAAGACCGGCGCGGCCACCTCAGAACCCCATTTTGATATGGATGGTTTCTCCAGCCAAACATACACGACGAATTTTGGATCGTCAGAAGGACCCCAGCCTACAAACGATGTATTGGTTTGTGAGCTGGTATATCCTAATTCGGTTGGGATCTCGCCCGTTCCGGTTTTACCAGCGAGGCTGTACCCCTCCACCATGGCGGCGGATGCTTCCTCTTCTAGGGCAATGGTCAGCATCTGGGTGACCGTTTCCGCTGTTTCGGCTGTGATGGGGGTGTTGATAAGCTGTGGCGATATATCATATTGCTGTCCCTGGTCCACAACGGATTTCACAACATGGGGCATCATCATCTTGCCGTCATTGGCAATGGCGGAAATTGCTGTGACCATTTGAATAGGTGTTACTGCAATGCCCTGGCCAAAGGCGTTTGTGGCCAGGTCGAGGATCACCCATTCATTGTCCACAGGCAGCCTCAGGGGGAAATTTGCTTCACCTGCCAGATCAATGCCCGTGCTCTTACCGAAGCCGAAGGCTTGAACATAGTCATAAAATAAATCCTCTTCAAGGAGATCACAGGCGATATAGGCCAGACATACATTTAAGGAGTGTTTCATGCATCCGGTCATATCCTGTTCACCCCATGCACCCCCATCCCAGTTATAAATCGGCCAGCTATCCTCAACCCAATAGACGCCGGTGGAGTCGGTGTAGGTGGTGTCGACATCTGCTACACCGCTGTCCAATGCAGCTGCCATGGTGATGACCTTGAAGACGGACCCTGGCTCATAGGCTGTACCCACTGCCCGATTGTAGGGCGTCGGGCCGGGGAAGGTCTCTTCGTATTCCCAATATTCATTGGGGTCAAAAAATGGCGTGCTGGCCATGCCGAGGATCTCCCCGGTTTTGGGGTCAGCAACGATGATGGTGCCGCCTTCAGCGCCAGACCACTCGATGGCATCCGATAAGGTCTTCTCCAGCATGGCTTGGATTTCGCGGTCGATGGTCAGAACCAATCCTGCGCCAGGAGCGATGTCGGGAAGGGCTTCGACCAGATAGGGATCGTTGGGCATAAAGACACTCGCTGGTTTTCCCGTTAACAGGCGGTTATAGGCTTCTTCAATACCATATACCCCCTGGGCCGTCTCTCTTGAGAAATAGTTATAGAAACCAAGAACATTGGCGGCCAGAGATTGTTCTGGATAGGTCCTCTGCTGCATGGACGTCCACACAAGGCCTTGTAAACTGGGCTTGGTGGAACGAGCTTCGATTCGTCTTGCCTGATAATTCTCTTTGAGCTGTTCCAGTTCGAGGATCTTCTCCTCGCTGACATAGCTTGCCAGGACGAAATAGCGGTTTTCGTTTTCCTGTTTTTCGGTGCTTGCCAGGTTATAGACCTGTTCATAATCCAGATCCTCAATTAATGAGGCAGCCGTAAAAGCAATGGATTCGGGATCCGTGACGAATTTTAGATCAATGCCCAACTCGTAGGCTGTTTTGGTGGTCGCCAGGATATTACCGGAACGATCATAGATGATACCGCGTTGGGGATAAATTAATTGTTCAACGCCTTGATAATCTGCTGATTTTGAGATCAATTCCTGGGCGGTGTGACTGTAATTGATCCGCACCATTTGGACGACGACGGCCACACCTAAAATACCGCAGATTAGGGTGATGATCAGGTAACGGAAGTAGTAAGGAGGTTTCATGGTGTGATGTCCTCCTCCCCGCTGGATAATCCCCCGGTCATCTTCCAGATGTTATCCATGAACCAATCCCAAAGAGAGGACTTATAGGAAGACTGGACAACGGGTGATCCCGAGATAAGATTTACTCGCGGGGGTGCCAATACCAATTCGGAATCGGGATCATAGCCGTGAACCCGTAGATAAACCGCTTGTTTTGGATCTATTAGTTTAAAACCCAAGGCTTCTGCCCGCGAGGTCATCTTCTCAGTTGACCTTTCCACGGCAAGATCAGCCCGCAACTCAGCAATTTCTTTATTCATTTCGGAGATCTGGTATTCAAGGGATTGGATTTCACGTCCCGCTGTCGCGGCTTGAGAGTTGATGCTGAGATATACGCCCGCAATGGCAGATATGAGAACCACAGCCAGCAAGAACATACCGATCCATTGCAATTGGACCCGCCAGGGAGCTTGCTTATAGGCTTGTAAAATTCGTTTCTTCATATCCTTAACCGTGCAATTCTTATTCCTTTGATGTTTTCTCAGCAATTCGCATTCTTGCGCTGCTTGATCTTGGGTTTTCTCGTATTTCCTGTTCTGTCGCCCGGATGGGTTTCTTGGTCAGGATTTCCAAACTCGCCACATGATTACAGGTGCATATGGGTTGTTCCGGTGGGCAGGTACAATCTTTACTCTCTCTTTTAAAGAACTGTTTGACAATTCGATCTTCCAAAGAATGGAAGCTGATGACGGTGATCCTTCCGCCGGGGGTCAAGCATTGTACCAAATCTGGCAGTGCTGAGGAGAGGGTTTCGAGTTCTTTATTGGTTGCGATCCTCAACGCCTGGAAGGTACGGGTGGCGGGGTGGATGTGTCCGGTATAGCCTGGAATGGTCTTTTTAATGAGATCAGCCAGTTCCAGTGTGGTGTGGATGGGCCTTGATTCTACAATCGCACGGGCGATCCTTCGGGAATAGCGCTCCTCACCAAACTTCCAGATGATATCCGCTAAGGCCTCTTGACTCAAGTCGTTGACGAGGACCTTTGCGCTCAAGCGGCTTTCCTGGTTGAAGCGCATATCCAATGGACCCTCGTCCATGAAAGAAAAACCGCGCTCAGGCCGGTCAATCTGCATGGACGATACGCCCAAATCCAGGAGGATGCCGTCCAGTGACTGCCATCCAATTTCCTTTAATAGGGCAGGAGCATGGACATAGGATGCTTGCTGGATGACCGTGCGATCCTGAAATGGTTTAAGGCGGCGCTGGGCGATTTTCAAAGCTTGGGGGTCCAGGTCAAGGCCAAGCAATCTGCCTTGAGGGGCTGAAGCTTTCAAGATCCCTTCAGCATGCCCGCCAGCGCCGAGTGTCCCATCAAGATAAAATCCTCCAGATACCGGTGCTAGAGCATCCAGGACTTCATGGTAAAGTACTGGTTGGTGGGGAAAAGACCCGCCAGTGTTACCTGTGGTCGGTACCCCTCCGTCAATTGCGTCGTTCATGGTAGGGTTGTTAAATCCAGGGCAATAAATCGCTGATCATTCGTTTCGGGATCTCTTAAATCGTCTTTCTGTACGCCCCAACGCTCTGGCGACCAGAGCTCGAAGTATTCTCCGTTGCCAACCAGGACCGCATTTTCTGTGAGATTTGCAGAATCTCTCAAGAATGAGGGTAACAAGACTCGACCTGTTTTGTCGATCTCGAGTTCCTGAGCATTGGAGAAAAAGAGTCTCCGGAACTGACGACTGGTGGGATCTGTGATTGGTTTGGAGCGCATCTGGTTTGAGACGATGAGGAACAATTCCGGAGGAAGGGCCATCAGGCTGTTATCAAAGCCCGTGGTCAGGATCAGGATGTTGTCAGCCAATTCCTCGCGATAGCGTGAGGGGATGGTCAGCCTGCCCTTCTCATCAATGGAATGTTCATACTGTCCTAAAAACATTTGTTCTACTGCTCCTAATACGAATGGCGCGCCGGGAAAATTCCGGCGCTCCACTTAGTCCCACATTTCTCCACTTTTAACCACTAGTGATAAAAGTATAGCGTAATCAAGGCTTTAAATCAAGAGTGGAATAGGCGGAGATCATTCAATTTATATTAGGAGAAGTTAATAATTTGTTCTCTTGTTGACAAAACCAAGGTTGATTTTGACTTGTCATTTGTTCACTTAGATGAACTAACGCGACCAGTTGACTTTCGCTATTGATACCATTATAATAATGTACCTTGCCCCGGCAGGACGTATGTGCTGGGGTAAAATCATGTAACCCCAACTTTCCCGATCCCTGGCGGTCCCACGCGAGCGAGATTGGCTAAGTGAAGATTGGAGTAATAGAAATGAAGTTTGTAATTATCGAGCAAGGCGGCAAGCAATACCGTGCTGCTGAAGGTGGAACGATCGAGGTAGATCGTTTGCCGAATGAGGTGGGAGAGGCTCTGACCTTGGACGATGTCCTTTTGTCCGTTGACGATGATGATGTCAAAATCGGCACCCCATTAATTAAAGGGGCAAAAGTCAAGGCGACAGTCGTGGAACACTTCAAAGGGCGCAAGATACTGGTTTTCAAGTATCGGCCCAAACAGCGTTATCGGGTAAAATCTGGACATCGTCAGCAGTATACACGCTTGCAGATCGAATCGATTGAAACGGAGTAGAAATAATGGCACATAAAAAAGGCGGCGGTGCATCGCGAAATGGTCGTGACAGTAATTCGAAGCGACTTGGTGTTAAGAAATTTGGTGGAGAATACGTTATCAGCGGGAACATCCTGGTTCGCCAACGTGGCACCAAGGTGCACCCCGGCTGGAATGTCGGTATGGGAAAAGATCACACGCTTTTTGCGACCACAGAAGGTCTTGTTCATTATGAAACAATGCCCGGTGGACGGAAGAAGGTGCATGTTGTGACCTTCCCCGAGGACGAATAACGCGACCTCATTTGTGAAAGAAAAGAGACGAAATTATGAAGAAAGACATTCATCCCGAATACTATCCTGAGGCAACAGTCGTTTGCGGTTCCTGTGGTGCAACCTGGAAGACTGGTTCGACCAAAGAAGAAATCCGCACTGAGGTTTGCTCAAACTGCCATCCCTTTTATACGGGGCAGCAGCAGCGCATCCTGGACCGTGAGGGTCAGGTGGATCGCTTCTATAAGCGCCTCCAGGCTCGACAGGACTACCTTGAAGAACAGCAGGTGAAAGAAGAAGAACAAGTATCCCCCGATCGCCCGATTGAAGATCTTGAATTGGGCACACGTGTTGAGAACGTTCTTGACGAGGCTGGTTTCAAATCCATCGGCGATCTTCTCGAGCGCCTGGAAGGTGGCGAGAAGGCCATGTTGGACGTCAACGGTTTTGGCCGTAAATCCCTGATTGATCTCAAGAAAGCTCTGCGCCAAAAGGGTTATGAAATCCCTGAAGCAGCGCAAGAAATCACCGTATAGACAAATTTCGGAATTCAAAAATCCGATATACTTAACAGACAGATGAACGTTGATCTGTCTGTTATTTTTTTATGTTCACTCAGGAGTATTTGATGAAACATGATACTGGTTCAGTTGAAGTTATTTGTGGGTCCATGTTCTGTGGTAAGACAGAAGAATTGATCCGCCGATTGAGGCGTGCGAGGATTGCTAAACAAAAGGTACAGGTGTTCAAGCCGGCGCTCGATAACCGGTATGAGGTGAAAAAAGTCACCTCCCACTCCGGTCTGGATGTTGATGCATTACCCGTCGCTTTACCGGAGGATATTTTTGAGAACCTTGATAAAGATACAACCGTCGTCGGCATTGACGAAGTGCAGTTCTTTGAAACCGGCATCCTGGATGTTGTGGAGGCGCTGGCGAACAAAGGCGTGCGTGTGATTGTCACCGGCCTGGACATGGATTTCCGCGGTGAGCCCTTTGGATGCATGCCCCAGTTGATGGCACGGGCAGAAAATGTAGATAAGCTGCATGCCATATGCATGGTGTGCGGCGGCCTGGCCAGCCGCACGCAACGTCTGGTGGACGGTGAACCCGCGCATTATGATGATCCGATTGTGGTGGTGGGAGCGCAAGAACTTTATGAAGCGCGCTGCCGAGAACATCATCAAGTGCCAAAAGATTGAGGATTTGGAAAGAATGATACAAGATTATCATGATTTTTTAGGTGAAATACTTATTCCAGAAGCGAAACTAAAGGCACGCGTCAGAGAATTGGGGGAAGAGGTAAGCCGGGATTATCAGGGAAAACAAATTTTAGCCATTTGCATTTTACGAGGCGGCGTGATGTTCCTGACCGATCTGATTCGCCATATTGAGCCGCAAGTTGCGATTGACTTCATGGGCGTCTCCTCTTATGGGGTCGGATCGCGAGAATCCGATGGGCAGGTACGCATCACCCTGGATTTGACCACCAGCATTGCCGGAGAAAATGTGTTGATCGTTGAGGACATCGTCGACAGCGGCAACACTCTCAATTCGGTGATCGAACTCCTGCGCACACGCAATCCAGCCAGCATTGAGGTCTGTGCATTGTTGAACAAGGTCTCAAGGCGTGAGGTGGATGTCCCGATTAAATACTGTGGTTTTGAGATTCCCGATAAGTTCGTCTTCGGATATGGCTTGGACATGGACGAATATTATCGAAACCTGCCCTTTATTGGTGTGGTGGACCTGGAGAAGTATGAGCCTGAGATTTAGGTCCGCTATCTCCGATCTGCTTGATTTCGTGCAATCCTGCTTAGCAGACAAGCAAGACCTCTATATCGTTGGCGGCGGGGTCCGTGATGCTTTACTTGGACGGGAGCTGAAAGACCTGGATTTTGCCATGCCGGATGATCCGACGGCTCTGGCAAAGCGCGTTGCTCGATGCCTTGAGGCGGGTTTCTTTGTGTTGGATGATGACCGGCACACCGCCAGGGTGGTGTATGAGACACCAGAAGGGGATCCTTTCCCATTGGATTTTGTGCAATTCACCGGCGAGAGCCTGAATGGTGATCTTCTCAACCGAGATTTCACGATCAACGCCATGGCCCTTCCTATCCGGAATCGCTCGAAAATTATCGACCCCTTGCAGGGAAGGGATGACCTGGAGGCGAAACGCCTGTCGGTATGCCAGCCAAACTCCCTTTTGAATGATCCGGTGCGGGTGCTGCGTGGGGTGCGGCTGGGAATGCAATTTGGTTTTTCTTATGCAGACAGGCTGGCGACACGGATGCGTGAAGCGGCTTTGCATCTGCCGGGGACCTCCTATGAACGACAGCGGGATGAATTGTTCAAAATCCTGGAGGGACCGCAGCCTGCTAAGGGCATGGCTCACCTCTACCAATTTGATGTATTTGAAACCTTGATTCCCCCGTTGGTTGAGCAGGAAGCCATCCCCGTTTCGCCACCGCATGTCTTGCCTTTATGGGAACATACACTGAGGGTTGTTGCAAACTATGACCTCATCCTCAAAACCTTGTCAGCAGGCGAGGGGTCAGACACACCAACGCTATGGTGGATGCCTACGATTGTCAAAGCTCTGTCGCCTTTCACCGGGGAAATCCAGGCTTATTTTTTCCAGGAGGTTACACCATACCGGTCAAAAGTGGGGCTGGCGCTGTTGGGCGCGTTGCTGCATGATATTGGCAAGCCGATGGCGGTCAAGGCGGATGAGGGGGGAAGGCTGCATTATTACGATCATAACGTGGTCGGCGCTGACCTGGCCTGGGAGGTGGCCAAGCGCCTAAAATTGAGCAATGCAGAGTCGGAATGGATCAGCGAGATGGTACGTCATCATTTGCGCTTGCTGCCTTTGGCTAACCGTAAGGGCGATCCTGATCGGCGCAGCATTTATCGTTTCTTTGACCAGGCAGGTGAGGTGGGAGTGGCGATTGCTATTCTTTCACTGGCGGATACCACAGCCACTTACGGAGAAAAGCTGTCAGAAGAAAAATGGAGGAAAACGGTTCAGGTCTCCAGGGCGATGCTGTCGGCCTGGTGGCGGGAGAGAGAAACCGTGGTCTCACCTGATCCACTGCTCAACGGCAACGACCTTCAAAAAATTTTCGGTTTAGAACCCAGCGAGCATATAGGTCAATTATTAGCTGCCCTACGGGAGGCTCAGGCGGGTGGAGAAGTGACAACTGAAAAGGAAGCCATCGCGTTTATTAGAGAGCAATTGCCATCGTTCAGCAAAGAGGAGGGATGAGATGAAGACAAACGTTAATGGCATGGAAATGGCTTATGAGATTCTGGGTCAGACGGGTTATCCCATCGTCTTGATCCATGGGTTTGCCCTGGATCACAGGATCTGGCTGGAGATGGGATCAAAACATCTTCGGAATCACCGTGTGATCCTGCCGGATATGCGTGGCCACGGTGAGAGCGACACTCCGAATGGGGCATATCCCATGGTATTAATGGCACAAGACCTCGCGCATCTTCTCGACTATCTGCAGGTCAATAAGGCCATCGTGTGCGGGCATTCCATGGGGGGATATGTGGCTCTGGCTTTTGCGGCGAAATACCCAGAGCGGTTGGCGGGGCTGGGGTTGATCACGACCCGTGCCCATGCGGACACGGATGAAAAGCGCGAGGGACGTTACCAGATGATTGAGAAAGTGCGTGAGCGCGGATCAATTGCCATCGCTGAAGCGCTGGCGCCGCGACTTTCCCATGATGAAGAGATTATGCGTCAAACAAAGGAAATGATTGTCAACACCTCCCCGCAAGGGATCATAGGTGCACTGCAGGGCATGGCTGAGCGTCCTAACAGACTGGATTTGCTGCCTGAAATTGAGGTGCCCTCATTGGTGGTCGCCGGCAAAGATGATCAGATCATTGATCTACCGGATGCTAGAGAAATGGCCGACGCTTTACCCCATGCTGAGTTTCTCCCCATCTACGGCGCGGGGCATATGCCGATGAAAGAAAAACCGGTTGTGTTGGCGGAGGGGTTGAATAATCTCGTGAAACGGGTGAAAGGTTTTCATTAACAAACCCGCAAAAGCAAAAAATATATTTTCAAAATAGGAAAAGTTATGTCCATTCAAGATACGATTTACGCACGTCGCAGTATTCGCCAATATCAGGAACAACCAGTCGAAAAAGAAAAGCTGGAAACATTATTGAAGGCAGCCATGGCAGCTCCCTCAGCCATGAACATCAAACCCTGGGAATTTGTTGTGGTGACCGAGCCCGGGACGATGGACGAGATCCGTTCATCCTTGATGTTTGGCAAACATAACGCTCCCGCTGCCATCGTCGTTTGTGGGAATACGTCGTTTTTCAAGCATCCGATGGCCTCCAAGTTCTGGGTGCAGGATTGCAGCGCGGCTACTGAAAATATCTTATTAACTGCGGTTGATTTGGGGTTGGGAACGGTCTGGCTGGGCGTGCATCCGATTCATAATTTCACAAAGCGGATCTCTCGAATTTTAGATCTGCCCGATCATGTGAAACCATTGAACGTTATTTATGTTGGGTACCCCGCGGAAGAGAAGCCAGCGCGAACCCAATATAATCCTGACCGGATTCATTGGGAAACCTATGATTGAGATAGGCGCTGGGAATATTATTCTTCGCGTTCTTTTTGATATTTGATCAGCAGCTCTGTTTCGGTGGCGATATCCATGCCCACCTTTAAGACTTTGGTGTTGTCGCGGGTTTTCAACCAATCTAATGTATCATTGACGGTTTCCGATAATGGCCTAAATGACAGGCCCGCTTTCAGGGCTTTGCTGATGTTGATATTATAAAATCCTGTAAATGAGGAGTCTGAGCTTGGCACCCACAGCGGCAAATCCGACCATGGGGTGACGCCTTCCCTGAGGAGGAAATCTTCATCAACCCAGACAAAGCTCGAATCAGCCAGGGACGCTTCACGGCAGGCGACGAGTAAGGAGCCAAAGGTAGCGGGCTTTTTCGGGCCGGTTACGTTATAAACGCCCTCACTCTTCTTTTCAACCATCTTGATGATGAATTCCGCCAGATCCCGGACATCAATAAATTGCAGATTTGAACTTGGTGGAGCAGGCGCAAGGACTTTGCCACCCAGGGACACGCGCCAGGGCCAATAGGTGAAACGGTCAGTGGGGTCATTGGGTCCAACGATTAATCCGGGACGAAAGACCAGGACTCGCCCATCGAAGTTTTGCTGGATTTCATATTCACACAGTGCTTTGAGGGGTCCATAGGCATTTCCTGCATAATCTTCATCGGTGGGATCTTCCAGTTGTGCCAGGGGGTAATCCTCGGATATGTCGGGTCGATTAAAGTCTTGATAGACCGAAACAGTTGAGATAAAGGTATAGTTATCGCATTTTCCGGAAAGGGCTTCAGCGGACTGTTTGACCACACGAGGAACGAAACCGCTGGTGTCGATCACCGCATCCCATTTTCTCCATCTGAGGGATTTGAGGTCGCCGTCCCTGTCCCCGATCAGATTTTTTACGTCAGGGAACAGGTCGGGATTGGTCTGCCCGCGATTAAAGAGTGTGGGGGTATGGCCTTCTTTTAGCATGGCTTCAACCAGGGCGATGCCCAAAAAACGTTTGCCACCTAAGATTAATATTTTCATAAATACCTCACGGAATTATTACGATCAGATAAGTATCTCATTGACGGATCACATCGCGGAGATGCATGGCTGCACTGCGTTCCAATTCAGAGATCAATTTAACCTGACTGGATAATCGGTCGAAGAGCTGCGAGACCTCATAACTGTCCAGAGGGAAATTGGCCGTCAGCTTTGTTTCAAATGCACGCAGGTCGTTGATGGTCTTTTTATATAATTTTAAATCAAAATGACGATAAGAGTCATATTTTTTATTGAGCAAATTCTTCACGCGATCAAAAGCCGTCACTTGCGAGGGGAGGGCATTTTCAGCCAGGTTTGCCCAATGATTGGAAAGCTGCAGGTATTGGCCTGCGACAGCGTTCAGGCGCGGGTTGTTGAGATATCCTGCCGCTTCATGAAGAAAATCGGAATAGAGCTTGCGCAGAGCAAAACCACCCGTGCCATCCAATTTTATCAACTCATAAACCCTTCGTAGAACCGGGAACAAGCCTTGTTGGTCTTTGAAGACTTGCGGCCAACCTTGACGGTCACGATTGTCGCTCAATTTGTGTGCCCAGGTTTCAAATGTGCTGACGCCAATGGTTTTAAGTGGACGAGTAAGCTGAGTAACGCAATCTATAATGCCCTCGGTGATAGCTTCACGCAGCGCTTGCTCTGTCAGGTTTTGTGCGCCTTCGTAAACCATCATGAGGAAATTGTTCTGGCTCAAGCTGGCTCGTGCGGCGGTGAAAGTTTTCTCACGAATCTCTAAGGGCTGAGGGCTCAGGTCATCCAGATACAATCGCCAAAGCCGGCCGTCACGTCCATACACCGCCACTTGATGGTTGATATAACCTCTCAGGCTTTCTGGCATCCGGTGATAGGGGAGGAAGGCTTTATCCACCCATACCACAGCGAGTTTGTCTTGCTTGAGGGCGTCTTGAAGGGCTCCTTCAGCCTTCTTGCTCTCTTCGAATTCCTGAAAACTCAATTTCAGGTTAAGGCGTTGAGACAAATTCCTAAGAAACGCTTTCGTGTTGTTCCATCTATTACGAAATCCCAGGGATAACATGGGATGAGGTAAATGCGGAAATTGAAAAAGGATATACCCAGCGCCTAATCCACCTCCCAAGCCCAGGAGAAAAGTCTCAGTGTAGGGTTGATGGGTCAGGGGATTTGCGACTTCCTTAAAATTGAGAATTCGGCTGAGCGCGGCTGTTGGGGGGTGAATTCCAGGTGGCGATTCTGGGAATTCGATTTTCATGACTTCCTTTCACTCTGGATCATCTTGCAAGGGTTACAAAGACAGAAATATAAACATCGTGTCAAAAATTCAATGCTATACATAATTATACAGTATCAAGCAAATGGCTTTTGTGAGGAAAAAGTTGCATCCATTCCGCTTATTGAGATATAATCCCATCGTTACGCAGAAAGGAAAAGATGTCACCGGAGTTAGGCTATCGCATGATTCAAATAGGGAAAGCCCCCGCTGGATTGCTGGGCTTGGATGAATGCTTTGAAAGGCTATATGAAGAGGGGATTAATCCGGACTCCCCAGAGCTATCGGAACAACTCATGGCGAGTGTGAAAGAACACAATTATGTTCCCCAACCTGCTTATCAGGATTATGAGCAGGCTTTGGTCCGTGAATACCAAAAGTTTTACGCGCAACAATCGGGGGATGAGTCTTATCAAAGGGCCTCCTACGGCACCTGGCGCGGCTATCCCCGTGAACATATCTCCTGGTTTCCCACCATTGCTCCAGAACTTTGTGATGGATGCGGGCGTTGTATTGATTTTTGTTCTTTTGGTGTGTATGAACAGCATGAAGATGGTAAAGCGATTGTGGTGGAGCCTTTCTTGTGCCGCGTGGGGTGCAGTTCCTGCGCAGCGGTCTGTGACCCTGACGCCATCCTCTTCCCGCCGCGGGACATGTTGAAAGATTATCGACCAATAGGATGACGCCTTTACCATAGATCACGACAGGGTAATTGTAGAGCCAAGAATTTTATTAATCATACAAAATGAAAACCCAGGATTCTTGGGCTTCCCCTCGAGGGGAAGCTGTCTGCGAAGCAGACTGATGAGGTGAAAAGCTGGTAATCAAATTGAACTTTACTGTGTTAAAAGTAACGCTTATGGAAAAACATTTTTGTTACTGCACCAACCTTACGCTTCCTTGTCACTGGTAAGAATCCCCTCATCCGGCATTCTTCGAATGCCACCTTCCCCTTAGCACCCTTTGGGTATTTCGCTGCGCTCCTTGAGGGGAAGGCTTTTCAGATCTCCTTTGAGAGAACAATTCCTGGTCAATCTGGATACGAATTTAAAGAAAACCAAATTAGTTTTTGCTTTGATATCATTCCGTTTTGATCCAAACCGCGTTCAAATTGGTGTAATCCCCAAACAGATCCGAAGTAAATAACAGATGGCTTTCCCCAGTTTCACGGCTATAATAGTGGAGCTGGCCTAGGGTCCGGTAGAGAAAACCTGAGGAATCCGGCAGCCAGCAGATTTCTATTGGATTTCCTGTCAGCGATAGGGATTGTTGTTCATCCATTGGACTGTTTAGCAAAAAGCCTTCGCCCTGCCGAGTGACAAGAAGGATAGATTCCCCATTGGGGGCTGGCGCAAGAAGAAGGATGGGATCGCTGAATGATCGTGTCGAGAGGTCTGCATCCATCATCAGGCTTTCCTCCTCGCAATTGAGTAAGATTTTTCTGTCCACAACAGTCACAATCCGGCAGAGATGTTTAATGGTCGCAGATTGCAGGACTTCTCCTTTGAAATCTAAAAACTTAAATTGGGTGGTTTTCGTTTCCTCATCCTGAAAAGCCGCCAATAAATTTTCCCCTAAAACGCGAATTTGCGTGAAAGCTCCCTCGATTATTAATATCGTATCCATCGTTGTGGTATCTGTGATGGAATACCCTATCCCACTCTTCGGCTGCGTTTGGTGTGTGATGCCGATTTCACTTGCGCTCAACCATGACAGAGACGGCAAGTCACTGTTCAAAGGTAGTGGAAGGGTGGCAACCGATTTGTCGTTGACATCCACCACGATATAACGGTCATCCTGCCAGATGGCTGGGTCGAAGATGAAACCTTTTTTGACCAGGATTTTGTCTCCCCCTGGCGCGGCCCAAATGGCCTGCACCAGTCCGGGTTGGTCTTCAAGCTGGATATTTTCTTCACTCTCCATGTCATAGAGGAAGAGGTAGGTGTTGGTTGGGCTGCCAGCTTGAACGGTGAGGAGCGTATGATCGTTTTGATACCATTGGAGGATTTGTTTGGATTGTGTGGCCGCTTCATCGAGACCGGTGAGCAGGTCTTCCCTTGTGTAGCCCAATTGGGACAATGTTTCCAGTGCTTCATCCGCAGCCCTCTGAGGATCAAAGGCGGGTGAGTCACCATAGACATAATCAAGATTGGCTATCTCCCAGGTTGTGAAATCCATGATGCCGATCATCTGATCTGCAGTCGGGAAAATCAATAAACGCCCGCTTGGGGAGAGGTTCTGTCTCAGATTGAGACTTCCGATTTCGATAGGAAACACAAAGGGAAAAGCCGTTTCCTGAGAGATGTCGATGATGTGATAAGCGTCAAATCCGGTTTGTACCAGCAGCAATGGCCCATCTGAGAACGGCGGGGGCGCATTAATGGACGTCGGCGTTGAAATGGGCGTGGATGTGCTTGTTGGGGCTGTTGTTGCGGTTTCTGTCGCCAGCATTTCAGCTGATGTGGAAGGTGAGGTGCAGCCGGTAAGGACAGTGACCAGGACCACGACCATCATCCATTTCCAGGTGAATTGTTTCATGGATTCTGCTTTCAAGATTGTTATCATAGATGGATTCTCTATCTCAATCCAATGCTTTTTCTAATTTTATTTCATCCCGAATGGGGATGCCGTTGTTGCCCATCTCGGGAATGGCGGGTTTGAGCCTTCGTGAGACCTCCACCTGGTTGGGGTAGAGGGCGGCCAGATGAAAGCCGCGCCTTTGGTAGAAACCCAGGGCGTGCAGGTTATCATTGGTTGTGATCAGGCTTAGTTTACGGCAATTGTGTTCACTGGCAATTTGTTCCAAGGAGTCTATCAGCGCGGTGCCAACGCCCTGATGTTCTTGCAAGCTTAGTAAAGTGAGGATCTCACATTCCTCATCTCTGATCTGATAGTGCAGGAACCCAAAGGTCTTGCTCTCACTAAGGGCCATCAGCCCTTCCAGTGTGTCGGTTTGGAAGGAATCGCCATGGACGATAATTGGGTTGCCGCCCCAATGCTCTCTGACGAGTTTGGAAATTTCCTGTTGATCGTTTTTATGTAACCTTCGGATTTTGAAATCCATCATATCACCAATCGTTTCTGATTTTCTGACTCCACTCGTGCTAGAATCAAGATAAGATGAAGAAATTTGATCGTTTCCTCTTAAAACTGATTATAAAACCATATCTGAGAGCTGCGGAATTACTTTATCATCAATTTGCGTGGGCTTATGATGCCGTGGCTTGGTTGGTCAGCTTTGGCACTTGGTCGCGCTGGCGAAGGGATGCCCTGGCATATCTTCAGCAGGGGTCCGTTCTTGAAGTCGGATTTGGTACAGGCGAACTTCTAACCGAAATGGGGAAGCTGGGCTATGATGTGATGGGCCTGGAGTTATCCCCAGATATGCATCGGATTACTCAAAGGAAACTCAGGAAAAACGAACTTAATGTTGCCTGTGTCCAAGCCTCAACCAAGGCGATCCCTTATAACAGCAGCACCTTTAATAATGTACTCTCGACTTTTCCCTCTGACTATATCACCTCAAAGGAAACGTTGAAAGAGATCCGGCGCGTGCTGGCAAAGGATGGCCGGTTGGTCATTCTGGGTTTGAGTGTTATGTTTAAATCTGGATTTAAGCGCTGGCTGACTCGTTTCTTGTGGGATGATGCCGGCAATATCCTTGCCCAACGTCTGGTAGAACGAGCTGAAAGTGTGGGATTTCGTGCGAAGGTGATAAGCCATGATACGGAAAACTATGTCCTGCCGGTACTGATTTTGGAGCCGAATGATGGTTGAAGATTTGGAAAAACGGGAAATCAATGGGGGCATGGTGATAACAGTAAAGGGGGACGCTTTTCGATTGTCCCTCCCGAGGAATAGAGATCGTGGATACTGCCTAGCGCAGTTGGATGATTACATGCACCAGACCAGGCGCGGTTTCCCCCATCAATCGCCATTCCATATGAGGCTGGCGGTGCGGGTTTCTGGCGAGGTCCTGTCGGGGACCTGGGGCTTTGGATTGTGGAATGACCCCTTCAGCGTGGGTGCTCTGGCTGGGGGCGTCCGGCGCATCCTGCCCGTACTGCCCAATGCCGCCTGGTTCTTTTATGGATCGGATGAAAATCACCTTTCCCTGCGAGATGATTTACCCGCATCCGGTTTTCATATGAAGACATTCCGCTCCCCATTGATCCCCTCGCCCTTTTCATTACTTGCACTTCCGGTTATACCCTTTTTGTTATGCCCCTGGGTGGCCAAGGTCTGCAGATCGGCTGCCCGAGCTGTCGTGAAGGAAGACGCGCAAGCCTTGAATGTGGACGTGACCGAATGGCATGCTTATGAATTGTTTTGGGGTCAGGATAGTATGAAATTCATCGTGGATGATCAGCTTGTTTTTCAAACTCCAAATGTCCCTTTGGGCCGGATGGGCTTGGTCATCTGGATTGATAATCAATACTTTTCCTTTAACTCAAAAGGACAAATCAAATACGGAGCATTAAAAACCAAATCAGGGGGGTGGCTGGAAGTACGACATCTATCTCTTGAAAATAATCTCAGGTAAGATTAAAAAAGAAACAGAGATTAATCAGGTGAAGTTTGTGCTTTTTGGGAATCTCATTCCTTCATGGTAAAATTATCTGTTTGAGAGACATAATACGCGGAAAGCGTTTTATTTTTGTAAATTCTTTATTTAGGAGGAAGCATGTCAGAAAAGAAATGGGTTTATTTATTCACTGAAGCTGAGCTTAAGCAAGCTGAGGAATATGCCGGCAGTTGGGACGGCGTCCGTGGCCTGCTTGGCGGAAAGGGCGCCAACCTGGCAGAGATGTCCCGGATCGGCGTTCCCGTTCCCCCCGGCTTCACCATCACAACAGAGGCTTGTATTGCCTATCAGGATGATCAATCCTTCCCCGAGGGGATGTGGGACCAAACTTTGGATGCTTTGAAGGTTGTTGAGGAACAAACCGACAAGAAATTTGGCGATCCCTCCAATCCTTTGCTGGTGTCCTGCCGCTCTGGTGCGAAGATGTCCATGCCCGGTATGATGGACACCGTCCTGAACCTCGGTCTCAACGACGAGACCGCTGAGGGAATGGTGGAACTGACCGAAAACGAACGTTTTGTGTATGACTCGTATCGGCGTTTGATCCAAATGTTCGGCTCCGTCGTCCTCGGCATTTCAGATGAGGAATTTGAAGAAGTTCTAGACAGCTTCAAAGAGGAAAAAGGTGCAGAGTTCGATACAGACCTGGACGCAGACGACTTAAAAGAACTGACAAAGCAATTCAAAGCTGTGATCAAGAAAGCCAAGGGCTTTGATTTCCCGCAGGATCCTGTCAAACAGCTTGAATTGGCGACTAAAGCAGTCTTTGACTCATGGAATGCCAAAAGGGCGATTGATTACCGCCGCCGCGCCAATATTCCCGATGACTTAGGCACCGCTGTTAATATCGTGACGATGGTTTTCGGTAATATGGGTGACGATTCAGGCACTGGTGTTGCCTTCACCCGCGACCCTGGCACCGGCGAAAAGACGCTCTTCGGTGAATATTTAATGAACGCTCAGGGTGAAGATGTTGTGGCTGGTATCCGCAACACGAAACCCATCAAGGAAATGAAAGACGAACTGCCTGAGGTTTATGAGCAATTCCAGGAGATCACGAAAAAACTGGAAAAACACTATGACGATATGCAGGACGTTGAATTTACGATTGAGAATGGAAAGTTGTGGATGCTCCAGACCCGTACAGGGAAGCGGACGGCCAAAGCTGCCATCAAGATCGCTGTGGATATGAGCAATGAAGGCGTGATTGACAAAGAAACAGCTGTCATGCGTGTTGAACCTGAACAGGTCAACCAAATGCTGCACCCGCAATTTGGCGCTGAGACTATTCAAGCTGCTCGTGATGAAGGTAAGCTGTTCGCCACCGGCGTCAACGCTTCACCTGGCGCAGCAGTTGGACAGGTTTACTTCGATGCGGATAAGGCCGAAGCGATGGCTGAAGATGAGGGTCAAGACGTGATTATGGTGCGACCCTTCACGAAGCCTGACGACGTTCACGGCATGCTCGCCTCCAAAGGCATTCTGACCAGCGAGGGTGGCGCCACATCCCATGCGGCTGTGGTGGCCCGGCAGTTCGGTGTGCCCTGCGTGGTAGGCGCTTCAATGATGTCGATTGACGGGGACAAGCGCTTGATGAAATCCAACGGCAAGACCGTCAAAGAAGGGGAATGGATCTCCATTGACGGCGGCACTGGTGAGGCCTTTATTGGTAAGCTGGAATTGACCGAACCTGATCTCGAAGAGCAGGAAGAATTGATGACCTTGCTGACCTGGGCGGACGATATTGCCCGGCTGCAGGTTTGGGCCAACGCGGACTATCCCAAAGACGCCCAGCGAGCCCGAACATTCGGAGCGAAGGGCATTGGCCTTTGCCGAACAGAGCATATGTTCTTTGAAGAAGAACGCCTGCCCATTGTTCAGGAAATGATCCTTAATGCTGACGAAGCTCAAATACTGATCAACAATGTTGAACGTCTGGAAGGCTTCCTTGAGAGCGGCAAGCTTAATGGCCAGGCTATGAACGATGAATCTCGAAAAGAGGTGGAAGACGAATTAGCACAGGCGAAGAAAAAGATGCAGGATTCAGATGCTGTCAAAAGTTACTACGATGCTCTGGATAAATTGCTTCCCTCACAGCGCTCCGATTTCTATGGTTTGTTCGAAGCGATGGACGGCTATCCCGTTATCATTCGCCTGATTGACCCGCCATTGCACGAGTTCTTGCCCTCCCAGGAAGAGCTCTTGGTGGAAGTCACGCAAATGCGAACCAAGGGTGAGACTGACGGTTTAGAAGAAAAAGAACGCTTGCTCGAAGCGGTCAACAAGCTGCATGAAAGCAACCCGATGATGGGGCTGCGCGGCATTCGCTTGGGCATTGTTTATCCCGATATCATGCGCATGCAGGTTCGGGCGATCTTCGAAGCGGCATCAGATGCAGCTAAGAAGGGTATTGACGTTCAACCAGAGATCATGATCCCTCTGACCGGCCATATCAATGAGTTGAAGCACGTTCAACCCGAACTGGAAGCCATTGGTAAAGAGGTTATGGAAGAAAAAGGCGTTGATTTTGCCTATAAATTCGGCACGATGATCGAGATCCCACGGGCTGCACTGACAGCCGGAGAGATCGCTGATGTGGCGGAATTCTTCTCCTTCGGCACAAATGACCTGACCCAGATGGCCTTTGGTTACAGCCGGGATGATGCGGAGCGTAACTTCCTGATCACCTATGTTGATGAAGGTATTTTGCCTGAAAATCCATTCCAGGTCCTCGACCGGAAAGGTGTTGGCAGGTTGATGGATATTGCTGTCAGCGAAGGCCGCAAGGTGCGCCCCGACCTGGAAGTCGGGATCTGCGGTGAGCATGGCGGTGAACCCAGCTCAATCGAGTTCTGCCACCTGGTTGGCAATAACTACGTGAGCTGCTCGCCGTTCCGTGTGCCGGTTGCACGTCTGGCCGCTGCACAAGCCAAAATCAAGAACGATTAGTATTTCACGAGAACACAAGAGGCTGTCCCAAACCGGGCAGCCTCTTTTTTTATATCCCCAATCATGGAGTAAGGTGGCTGCTTCCACACTGGCGTGAAAATATTTTATGAATCTTTTATAATTATTTTTGGTTAGGAATATGACAAATCTGGTATACTTTGTAAGCGTTGTAATTAAATGAAAAATCGAGCACAATTAAATGGCTAAGGTTTGTTCAGTGAAGGAAGGGAACAAAAGAATATGGAAAAATCAGAATACTTAGAGCTTTACCAAAGTATGGTCATCATCCGCCGCATTGAGGAACGCGCTGCTGAACTTTATCAGCAGGGCAAGATCGGTGGATTTTTGCACTTATATATTGGGCAGGAAGCGGTGAGCGCGGGGATTGGTTCGGTGCGGAAGCCCCAGGATCGGATCATCACAGCCTATCGTGATCACGGCTGGGCGATCAGTACCGGCATTGATCCCAAGACTGTGATGGCCGAATTATTAGGTAAACAGGATGGCTGTTCCAACGGCAAGGGCGGGTCCATGCATATGGCGGACACGGAAAAGAATTTCTGGGGCGGTCACGCCATTGTCGGGGCGCATATTCCCATTGCAGCCGGGATGGCCTTGGGCGATGTGTATCAGGAAAACAAGGATGCCATCACCATCTGCATGTTCGGTGAGGGTGCTACCAATATCGGCTTTTTCCATGAAGGGCTGAATCTCAGCAAGGTCTGGAATTTGCCGGTCCTTTGGGTCTGTGAGAATAATCACTACGGCATGGGAACAGCTGTGGAACGCGCTTCCGCAGTCTCTGAGATCCGTCAAAAAGCCGAAGGCTACGGTATGCCCAACGAACGGATTGAGGGCATGGATGTGATGAAGGTTCGGGAAGAGGTCTCCCGAATATTGGAAAAAATGCGAAAAGATGGCGGGCCTTATCTCTTAGAGGTGATGACTTATCGCTACAGGGGCCACTCCATGGGAGATCCGGAGCGTTATCGCAACAAAGAGGAAGTGAAGAAGTGGGAGGAAGAAGACCCCATTGGCATCTTCCGCAAACACATCCTCGATGAAGAGGTCGCCACAGCGGATGAGTTGGATGAACAGGATCAGGAAGCAGAGAAGATCGTTGAAGAAGCGGTTGAATTTGCTGAATCCAGTCCCAATCCGCCGGATGAGGCTTTGTTTGAGGATGTCTACGTTGAGTCGACACCGATTGAGTACCGCGGCTATGCCATGGAACAAGAAAGCGAGGGAAGATAATATGTCACGGATGACAATGAGAGAAGCGGTTTCAAAAGCGCTTTGGGAAGAGATGGAGCGCGATGAGACTGTGTTTATTCAGGGCGAAGAAGTGGGCGTTTGGGGCGGCACCTATGCCGTCACCAAAGGCTTTTATGATCATTTTGGTGAGAAACGAGTCCGGGACACCCCCATCGCAGAGGCTGCCATTGTGGGCAGCGCGATCGGCGCAGCATTGACAGGTCTACGTCCCGTCGCAGAGTTGATGACTATCAACTTTGCCTTCGTGGCGATGGACCATATCGTCAACGAAGCGGCCAAGCTGCACTACATGTTCGGCGGGCAGTTTAAGTTGCCCTTGGTGATCCGAGCGGTCAGCGGCGGCGGCCGCCAGTTGGCGGCGACGCACTCACAAACGCCGGATGCCATTTTTGCACACTTCCCTGGCTTGAAGGTTGTCTCGCCTGGTACGCCAGCGGACGCCAAGGGTTTATTGAAAAGCGCCATCCGGGAAGATGATCCGGTGTTGTTTATTGAAAATGCCACCCTCTACCAAACCAAAGGGGAAGTCCCCGATGACGAGGATTACCTGGAACCGATTGGCAAATCCAAGGTACAGCGTGAGGGAGATGATGTCACCATTGTGGCCTATTCAAAGATGGTGCAGGCTGCCCTGGAAGCAGCCGATATGCTGGCTGAGGATGGAATTGAAGCGGAAGTGGTGGATCTGCGCTCTCTGCGGCCGCTGGATATGGGCCCTGTTGTCGAATCCTTCAAACGCACCAACCGTGCGGTTGTGGCGGAAGAGGGATGGCGCTCCTACGGCGTCGGCTCTGAGGTTTCTTCCAGGATCTACGAACTGGCTTTTGATTATGTCGATGCGCCAGTAAAACGGGTTGCTCAGGCTGAGGTACCGCTGCCCTACAATGCAGACCTGGAACAACTCGCGCTGCCGCAAACTGAGGATATTTATAACGCTGCTAAGGAGGTTGTTTATGGCTGAACTGGTAACCATGCCAAAATTGGGTTTTGATATGGCCGAAGGCACCCTGGTTCGTTGGGTCAAGGCTGAAGGTGATACCGTGGAAAAGGGTGAGGTGATCGCCGAGATCGAAACCGATAAAGCTACCGTTGAAGTTGAATCCAGCTATTCCGGTGTGGTGGTCCGCCATCTCGCTGAGGAAGAAACCACCCTGCCTGTGAATTCGCCGATTGCCGTGGTTGCTGAGGAGGGCGAAGAGCCTTCTGAGGATGAGATTGAAGCCATGGTGAAGGAAGCTGGCGGAGAACCGGAGAAGAAAAAGAAAGCAGAAAAAGACCAAGACGAAGATAAAGAAGCACCTGGCGAAGAAACAGAGAAGACCGAAAAAGAAAAGCCAGAAGAAGAAGAGACCGGTGTTGAGCCGGCTGGCGGTGTGCGTTCATCGCCACTGGCACGGCGTATGGCTGAGGATCACGATGTTCAGCTTGAGAAGGTTGAAGGCAGCGGCCCGCAGGGCCGCGTCGTCAAGAAGGATATCGAAACTTTCCTCGACTCCATGCGGGCAGAAGGCCGTGAAGAAGAAGCCGAGGCTGTTGGCAAAGCGATGCAGCCTCTGACCGCGTTCTCTGTGGGGGAGGTTCCTGAGGACGACGTGGTTGAGATGAGCCGTCTGCGTCAAGCCATTGGCCGACGTATGCAGGATTCCAATCAAAACTTCCCTCATTTCTACCTGACACGGACATTCAAGACGGGTGAGATGATGCGGCTGCGTAAAGAATTGAATCAGTTGCTGTCTGATCCAGAAAAGCTGTCCGTCAATGATTTTATACTCAAAGCTGCAGCACTGGCACTACGCCAGTATCCCAACCTGAACGCTTCCCTTGAGGATGAAAAGCACATCCGCCGTCATGGCCATGTCAATATCGGCGTGGCGGTTGCGGTGGAAGGCGGCTTGTTGACCGTTGTGTGCAAGAATGCCGACCAGAAGCCCATCCGACTGATTGCCCGGGAAGTCCGGGAGATGGCGAGCAGGGCGCGGGAGGGCAAGGTCAGGAACGATGACATTGAAGGTTCCACTTTTTCCATCAGCAATCTTGGTATGTACGCGATTGACGACTTCGCGGCCATCATTAATCCCCCTGAATCGGGCATCTTAGCTGTCGGTGCGGTACAGAACGTGCCCGTTGTGGAAGAGGGTGAACTGGCGGTAGGATCGCGGATGAAAGCCACGTTGTCGGCGGATCATCGGGTGACCGATGGGGCAGAAGCAGCCGAATTTATGGGCGTGCTGGCGAATTACCTTGAAGAGCCGATGCGGATGCTACTGTAATGTGATAGATTTTGCTTAGAATATGTATTGATTGATGATCTAGCAGGCGACCCATGGGTCGCCCCTACGATTTAATATAGAATTTTAATTAATATAGAAATGTCGAAAAGATTGGTTGTATAACTATGGCGTGGTTTCATTCCCGTACAACCAGCGGTAGATGTACTGGATCTCCGTGATCAGGCGGATGTAGTTGCGGGTTTCTTCCGCGCGGATGACTTCCAGGAACAGATCGGGATCATCGGGCGCCAGTTCCTTCCAGGCGATGGTGTTACCCGGGCCACCGTTGTAAGACGCCAGCATGGCATAGAGGTCGCCTTCGAAGTAATTCCGCCAGCGGCGCAGGTAATTCATGCCGAAAATCAAGCTGACGTATGGGCGGTACAGGTCATCAGCCGTGTAGTTCTCCGGCCAGTCCAATTCCGTTGCGATTTGTTCGCCGGTGGACGGGATGACCTGCATCAGCCCCCGAGCGCCAGCGCCTGAGCTGATGAAGCCTTCAAAGGAACTCTCCTGACGGATAACAGATAGCACCAGCAGCGGGGAGAGGTCCTCCGATTCGGCGATGGTTAATAGCCAATCCAGATAATAAGCGCCAAAGCGGATCCTGGAGAAATATTCCGGTGCTTCTAGCGCGTCTGCGCCTTCCAGCCCAGCCGAATTGAGCAGGCTGATGCTGGCTGCCAGGGCGGAACGGTACAAGCCAATATCCACCAGGGCAGGGATCAGCCGGAAGGTTTGTGCTGGGTTGCCGTCAACTTCCTGCCGGATTGATTCAAATTCTGCCTTGCCTTGTTCATATAATCCTAAGGACCAAAATTCCAGGCCGCGCAGAAATCGGGGGTCATTAGCCAGCAATCCCGGGCTTTCCAGGTTGGTCTCCGGGGCCAGGTTAAAGGTGTTGCGCAGCCAGGTTTCAGCCTCCATCCGGTGGGGGCTGAGGTCTGAGTTGAGTGTAAAGGAGTCGGGTGGTGTGAGGACATCGCGCCCTAGGAGGATGTCTTCAGCGCGGATGCTGTAATAGCCAAAGGGGTCGGCTGTCTGGGCCAGCTTCCAGCTATCTACGGCTGCACTGCGGTCACCTTGCGCTTCCTGACATTTTCCAATCCACAAGTAAGCAGCAGCGGTCTCCGCAGGTTGGGTCGCTAGAACCAGAGCTCGCGCGAAGATGGATTCTGCCGCAGAAAAATTTTCAAGCCGGAAGGTGGCAATGCCAGCCAGATATACTCCTTGAAAGGATAGCTCGGCGTTGGGATATTCATCGGCAATCCTCTGCCAGGTACCAGCGGCTTCAGCCAATTGCCCAGCTCGTTCATAGTAACGGCCGGCCAGGTAAAGGAAGTTGGCTGTTTGTGGGTCTTCCGGATAACGGGCGACGAAACTGAGAGCGGTTTCGGCTGCCTGAACGGGTTCGCCCAGATAGGCCCATTGGGTGTATTCAATGTCCTCCCAGGCATCGATGAAGAATGGGCTGGCGGGATATTGTTCAATCAGGCTTTGCCAAAGGGTGACCGCTTCCGAGTAATAGGCTTTGTCTTGATTGACCCCCAGGGCGCGTATCGCCAGGGCTTTGTAGTACAACGCGCTGTCCCCCAGAGACTCTGGGGCATCCGCCAGGTAACGGTTGAAGGCTTCTATCGCCAGTTCATAGTTACCAACGGCGTAGTTGATCAACCCGCGTTGATGCTCGTTGACGGGAATGCCTGCATTGACCAAGGTGACCAAGGCGGTGTAGGCGTCATAGGCAAAGGGAAAATTGTTAACCGCATCCTGGAAATAGGCATAAGCTTGGTCAGGTTGTTCCTGGCTCAGGTAGAGCTGCCCGATCCGCAGGTCCATTTGTGCTTTCGTATAGTCACTAATGGAAGTGTTATAAATATCCTGATAGAGGGAAAGGGCAGTCTCGTCATCGCCAGCATTTTCATAGGCAACGGCGATTTTCACAGCCAAGGTCTCGTTCCCGCCTTGCGGGTCGGTGCGGTAGGCTTCTTCCAGGCTGGTGATGGCCTGCTGATACTCCCCCAGGGTGTTATAGAGATCGCCTCTTAGGGCGTGGACGTGAGAATCAATCAGCCCTGGACGCAACTGCAGGTAAGCCTGATAGGCAGTCAATGCCTCATCATAGCGCTCAAGCTGGGTGAAGGTCTTTCCCAGGAGGAAGTTTGCTCGGGCAGCGATTTCGGCATTCTCTGAGGCTGCGGCAAGGCGCAGGAAATCCAATGCTGGACCGTAGTTGTCCTGATAGACATAGGCTTTACCGATCCCCAGGTTGCTCTCAGCTGAGACTATGGGATCATCCGTGCCAGCCAGGGTCGCCTGGAAAGTTTCAATGGCTGTGTCATAGTCACCGGCGAAAATTGCATAATCTCCCGCCGCTACCATTTCTTCAGGCT